>Ga0065707_10081797_pt1 | contig 39774 bp, 16 predicted proteins | sample SwiRhicommuniRL3_FD_59094 | JGI IMG/M metagenome (GOLD analysis project Ga0065707, IMG submission 59094) | Switchgrass rhizosphere bacterial communities from Rose Lake, Michigan, USA - RL3 v2 (version 2) | ecosystem: Host-associated > Plants > Roots > Rhizosphere > Soil | place: East Lansing...
TATCTCACTATTAGAGACTAATTATCTCATGAACAATATCTCACTTCAGATCAGTTTCTCACAACTAAGGGCTAATTATTTGGATTATTTCGGATAATTTCGGATTATTTCTCAAGGGATTCTTCACGAATCAATTATTCAGCTCTGGATTTCTACTAAATCTCTCTTGCTTAAAGAATTGAAAGGTTATAATGTCGTGGATTGTTCCGTCCTCCTATTTTCTCCGTGATATGGTTCGATCTACGACTTGTATCCTTTCCCAACCATCTACGTCCAACATCCGGTACTGTAATCCGAGGTTTGGTCGTAAATGGTATTTATGGTGCTGTTATACCCGACGATGGAGGACGCCGTGCTGATTTGAGTCTTTCATGATGATATGACTCTATTTCTCAGCTTCATTCAGGTTATTTTGCTCCTTGTGATGTTTAAGCTACTTCTCTGTTATCATGCTTAGGGCAGGAGGACCTAACCATATCTCAGCTCCAGTCGTTTAGTTTATGTTTATTCTAGTTGTGTTTACTGTTTTAAGCTTATTCGAGTTGTATTTACATTATTTTCTGATTTATAATCTTAAATTGTAAGTTGTAGAATGGCCTGAAATTTTGTATATTCTTCTTCACAAACAATTACCGGATCAAGTTCTCGTGGTTCATACTGATTTCCATACAAATTCAAGAAAATTGATCGAGTATATCATCATATTTTGTATGGTTAAGTATGAGTAGTTTATATGAATCATCGGTAGATATTCTTCAAGTGAGATATTCTTCTAGTAAGATATTCTTCAAGTGAGATATTCTTCAGTAGGTCAGAAAATTCTTCAGAAGGTCAGAAATTAACTCTGTATGTTCACAATATATAAATGCCACTTATTCATGTGTTCAGTACCTCACTGAACACTTGTTTGCTCAGATGTTCGCTCAACTTCGAAACTATTTCACTCCGATCAACAACCTCCTTAAGACCACCCCAACTAAAAGGGTTTGATCCCAACCTCGGATTAATTACCTTGCCATCAACCAACTCAGGAATATTAATCTTCACAGGACCTCCGTCTAACCACCACTTGTTATGGTCGGAACTTGGAGGAGGCAAAACATTCAGATCCTCCTCAATCAAAAACAGCAAATCATTATCGTTCAAAATATAGTTTATACCTCCAAAAACGTCTTTATAATCTTGATAAATTTCGTTAGAAAGGTTTCTCCGTACCACTTCATTGATAACGTTGATGGAAACCTTGAAAATAGCATAAACTGGACGATGGTCTGAGAATAGAACGTCCTCGCAACAGTCGTAGACTAATTGTTTGACAATTGAACGTTTCCCTTTACTAAGAATCCGATCCGTCCATGCTGGAATTCTCTGCTTCTCACTGGTATCATAGATATCTGTACCGTTGTCGAACTTGTAAGTTGGTGGGAACTTGATTTCAAACTCGTCAAAGAATGGGAAACTTTCACCGTTTGTCATTTGTTGGTTGAGTTGGTCATATTCAAACAATTTCGAGAACTTGTCGGCCTCAATCAATGGTTTGACTTGTTCATTGGTAAGATTGATTCTGTAGTTGAAGTCACCTAGCCAGATCACAACGTCATGGTCCTTAATTCTTCTGTTTTTGGAGAATTTGATTCCCTTGAATATGGTTTTATAGTTTTGATGTCGTTCGTCGACATTATTCAAACCAGCAGCAAGATGTGACGAAACAAAACAAAAGTTGGTGTTGGAATAGTTGAAACTTACACCGATCCCACCTTTATTGGAGCTCATGCCACCCAAACCAGTCTTTTTGAATGCGCTTTCGATGTTGGATATGTGCTTGATTTCAACTTCCTTGACAAACAAAATGAGAGCCATACCTCCAATCTGTCCAGACCAATGTGTAATATACTTGACATTCTGAAACTTGTCGTTTAAGCATTGTTTGATCTTCTTCTCCCAGATCGTTAAGTTTCCTGAATTTGTATTCACCATTTGGCCAGCCGTTAATTCGACAATTTCTTGAAACCCAATAAACACCAAATCGTAACTCTTTTCGATTTTATAATGTGAAGCTGGAAAGATCCATTCAGTTATATCTCCATCGAAACATTGTCCGTTAACATTGAATGTTGATGAGTAAATAGAAATATCTCTAAAAGAACTAAACTCTTTAAATCTCTTGTTGAGTTCTCGTTGTACGTAGTCATGGATGGGATTGTGCAAACTAACACTTTCCTGATCTTGTAGACGTCCTAGCAATTTAAGCATGGCCATTTCATTCGGCTTGGTTTCCACATATCCACTCAAGTATTTTTTGGTGAAGTTTGATTTGACAGTAGATTTTATCGATTTTGCACTCGAAGCTTGAAGCTTAGTGCTGTTGCTTATGAAATGGTTGGTGATTTTGGTAATATATTCATCGTTATTGGACCATAATTTGGAATGCTTGAGAAATAAATCATGGTCGGCTTGGATTCCGACGTCCCTGAATGCAAGTTCAATAACTTCTTGTGTGATGATTTTCGAGATAAAGTTGGCTTTGCTAAGGTTATCAAAGGAATTCACTCTGAAAACACCTAATTGTTTTCCGGTGAATTTCTTATTGGAAATATCGTAGAATAATGCCCCGAATTCTATAATGGAATCAGGGATCTTGGGAATAATGTTACATGTGTTTGATGTGTTGTAACCGATTTTCTTCATTGTAGAAGTGGGTATTGGAACATCTGTCAGTAGTAGTTTGTATGAGACCTTTAATGCTTTATCGTTATCGTTTGCGAAATCCATTTTATTCAAATCAGTAGATTTCACTGATAACTTACGCTTCGGTTTCGAAAGAAGTTTAGAAGTCACCCCACTAGATGGAAGTTCTTCGTCATACCCTGATTCATCTTCATAACCCGAACTTTCTTTTCCAGATTCTTCCATGAGTTCTGATTCTGGTTCATATTTCTTGCCAATCTCTTCAGTTTTCGATTTATTGAAGTATTCAATATGGTCCCTGAAACTTTTATTCAATTCTCCCTTGTAAGTTTTCGGATCTTGAGATAATGAGTTTATAATATGAATTTCTCCAAATTGAGAAGCTAGTCTGTCGAAATGTCTTTCAAAAGCATGTTGAGAGGCTTCGAAAGATCTTGGAAATTTGATTTTCTTTGATTTCTTTGATGATATCAAGTTCTTCTTGGTGAAGTGGCTCTCGAGATTCCAATATATAGGTACGTTGCCTCGAACTATAACATATGAGAAACAGTACTTTTTGGAGTATATAATGACTTCTGTTTCCATAAAGTTGGAAACAGACCCATTATCATCAACACCCCAGTCACCAAACAATGGACCGTTTTTAAAACAAGATTGTTTGGAAATCAATGTGATCAACGTGTCTTCATTTCCGTTCGTAAATGTGTTTACGGTCTGGGCATAACCACGAGTAATAGTTATTAGAAAACCCGATTTATCAAACTGAATTCTCTCGAACGTCGAAAGCCTATTACGAAACTCAATCAACTCCAGGTTCATAAACGAATTCCACATAAACCTTTTGAAATATGGCGAGTCAGAAATCAAGTTGAATTCAGGGTTCAAATCGTCCTTCAATCCACGTTCTTGAATGTTAGAAGTGATATCGAAGTTCTTCGAATAGAAAAATGCTCCGTTGGAGAGAAACTTTCGTACAGAAGCTGCCGGGTATTCAGACTTTTCCTTCTGGAATTCATTCACCAGCACTTGCAGTCTGGTGAAGTCATCATCCTCGTCTATGAAAGTATCATATTCATCGTTGTTCAAACAATAAAAATCAACCTCCGTTATCTTGTGAACTTTTTCATTCTCAGTTGGCGAAGCAATAAGTTCATTCTTGGTGATAAATCCTAGATAGATATTTCCCTTGACATTCAAAAACCCGAGAAACCCTTCTATTTCTTTCCCCAGACGTTTAGGCGGTGTTATATCCTGAAACTTTGTAAAATCAATGAAATCTTTCTTGACAAACTCGACAATAACTATATTTGAACTGGCATATTTTGAATTAGCATCGTTTGCTGTAGATGAAGAATGTGTGTGGTGATGATGATGATTGCTGAGTTTGTATGTTGGATGGGGATATCTTATAACTAGCACAAAGCTCTCGGATTCAACAATGAAAGTTCGAGGATTCTTGTTTAAATAGAGTTTCATTTTGGTGGTTCAATTGATTGATGTATATAATGATTAGTTAGCAAAGATTGAAACGGTATACTGATGTTAGAAATTGGTTTACCTGTTGAAATAGTACACTGATACCGCTTGATAGTACAGTTGGTTCAATAATGAATTAATGAAGAAATCTCTCCCTAGTCACTAGAATAATACACGAAAGTAGTTGTTGTTTCACTGACTAAAATTCAATTCACCAAACCTAGACTTAGTAGACGTTGTAGACTTCTAGACTCTGATTTAGAAATGTGGTGATTTTAAATTATATGGTTCCGTAGCGAGAGACTGAGACGCTGAACTGGAAGTTGAAGGAACTCAAAAGACTGTGAACTAAACTCTAAGCACTAGACTCTATAATATTGATTATCTTGTGGCTATTTCTAACACAGCACCGCAACAACTTATTCTTCTCAGCGGGTGTATCACGAACGTTCTAAATCAGGATCACTTCAATTTGACCGAAGTTGTACCAATTAAACTATGGAAGATAAAGAACTTATGAAATGAATGATTGAAGTATTTGTTCTATTGTAGGGCTAGTAGAGAAGTTGACAGAAGTGGCAGTAATTTGAGCAATACATAGCCGATTATGTAATAAATATAGCGAGGATTCGTGCCTGAATAAGTTCGGCAGTGTTAGGGGTTATGTAGAGCAAACACGAAATTTTGTTGTATAAGTGTGATATTATTCTCCTAGATTTGTCATTATATATAGAGAGATTCTAATACATGGGCTACAATAGCTTTATTTGTCATATATTGTCCATTAGTCTGGTAGATATTTCACAAAGATAACGAGAAGCTATGCGCGTAGCGGCAAAAATACCGAGCGTACCACCAAAATAGTGATAAATTAATGAATTATAACGAGGAACAACTAAAAATAGCGATAATATTTTGAAAATATACATATTTAATGATTTGTTAGACATCAACGTAACTAACTAACTAGATAATAGTAGAGTGTATTCACAACTCGGACAGTAGCAAACAATTAGAATCCAATTTACACAAATTCAGTCAATTTGCAGACCTTAGAGTTAGTTAATTAGTTCTTCTTCTTTTGTTGCTTCAAGTGACCTTGTGGTAACCATTCAGCATTATAAGACTTTCCGCTAGCTGGTTCAGTAACTTCAACTGGAACAACAACCTTTTTCTTGCCAGCAACAGGAGAAGTACCTTGGATGTACTTTCTTCCCCATATGTCGTAAGCAATATAAGCAACAGCAGCAAATGAAACCAACAAAACCAATTCCAAGAATAACAATTGAGGGTTGAAGATCGAAAGTGCTTTATCAGTGACGACGGCCAACTGACCTCTGACTGGAACAACTCTCAACTCTTCATTGACAGCAATGAACAATTGAGGAGCAAGCAAGTAATTCTTTGGCTGGACGTTCAAAGGAAGTACCTGACTGAAAGATTCGGAGTCTCCAGGTCCTAAAGTAATAGGACCGATCTGACCGTTGGTCAAGTTATGGGAGATCTCGTTGGTGTTAGGGTCACGGAATGAACCACCAATTCCAACAATAGATATGGCGTAGTCTTCATGGTTGACGGCGGTGTATTGTAAGTGGATGTCTTGGCCATTAGTCAATTCAGCAACGTCAGTGGAAGTAACCTCTGGAAACTCTTCAATCAGATATTTGACTTCAAAGTTGAGAACTTGTCCTCCATCGATATCATCGGATACAGGAACGTTTGCAGAAACCAAGGAGGCAACAAGGCCAACTAATATGTTAGAGAATTTCATATTGTTATATATTTGATAGGTGATAGAGCGGTGGTAGTTTGCCGTGATATGGTCGAACTTTTCACTACTTCCACGTCCTCGAGATTATATGCAGGCAGATATGATTGGTGTATATGCAGGTTGTTAAGATCTCCAGATACGTAATAAGTTCGACGAGAATACTGATATAAATATGATAGTATGAGTAAGGGGTGAAGTAAAGACAGAGTGATGGACAGACAGAATGAGGCACTTACTAATTCACTGGATATTTTTCGAAGGATATAGAGAGATGTTTTCGAAGGATATTCGAGGCTGCAAATTATATAGAGAGAAGCTTGAGAAGTTTGAGGAGAATGTTCGAGGATGCAAAATATATAGATAGTCTAGGAGGGGTTAAACGTAAAACCAAGAACCTAGAGGAGGAGATATAAATTCATAGACATCATCTCTAACGGTGTTTATAGATCTTGTTCTGATATTCGGGCGTGTACGTACCGATATAAACATTCGAGTTTGGTTGTAAAAATATAGGCAGGTTTTACAAACCAATACTAGACAATACCAACTACACAAAAAAGATAATATAGACTCATGACGCGAATATTCAAGTCTGCGAGGTCATTCCCTATAATATTCCAGTTTCCTGGTTCAATTTCCGTCAAAAATAGCAGATATATCAGTATAGTAAAACCAGAAGAAAAGAAGAAGATTAATGATATAAAACGTGTGGAGAGAGTAGAGAAGCGGTTTCCTGAGAAAATTCAAGAGATCCAAGAGAACCGTGCATTACAAGCTAGTTTTCAGAAACATCGACAGAATATTGTCAAGTTACTTGACAGCTCAGCTAATATTGAAGCATTATTCGATGGAAGACTGGATGCTCCGCAAGTACAAACATATGACGAACTCACAGATATCATATCGCTTACATATTACGACGAAATACAGAACTCTATTATGTATCTTGTGAGTATGCTTATAAATTCAGTCTTGGTGGAGCTCAACATTCGTCGTCGGTTCAGTCCTCACGACTTACCACCTATTACCCACCACTCACTGTTTCTCTACCGTGATATTATCAAGGACTCTAAAGACGAAGAGAAAAAGGTGGAGATTCTCAAGTTGTTGTCATATTTGTATCCCAAGGAAGAGGGAGTTCCTGAGTCGTTTGAACAATTTTTCAAGCTCTTGGACCATGCAAGCGTGTTCCAGTTGATGAATAAAGATTTGAAAAGTGACAGCTTCAACTCTCTAGAAACTTCAAGACTTCATTTCATGCATTATATGACATCACAGTACCTCAACTACGAACATGGAGATTACTTAAACTCCATGCAGCTCAATAGATTTGTTGATTTTCAGAGTCCCGAGATTAAAGATGATGAGATACAGACACAGTTTTCCAAGAGCTTTGCTTCATATATCAATTTCGAGAAACATCGAGATCCAAAGAGCTCGTCCATAGAGAAACAGAAAGAACCTCTGACTTTTGAATATCCACTATTCGACAAAAACCATATTCAAGGCTCCAAATTACATCATTTGCGTCTAGCCTTGGAATTATGTCTGACGTTACTTCAAACTCACAAATTTACACCGTCCCATAAAATATTTACGTCGTTGATGGACAAATTTGGCGAGGTTGGTCTTTATCATTACCAATCTTTGGTTCTAGGGGCCATGACTTCATATAAAGACAAACTGAGCTTGTTGTCAGAAGGACAATTGAACGCTAGACATTTTATCGAAATGGTGGAGAAGGAGCCTCTGAGTCTCGCTAGTCTTGCAAAGTACTACGGACTACGTGAAGGCAGGAGTTCATTCCAACAACTATTAGCATTATTCAGGTTTGAAGAAATCATGCAACATGAAAGAGTCCTACACAAGTCATATATCTCGTCGTTGGTCTCGAAGTCCCGGTTTCTTAGAAACAAGGAACAAATAGTTGATCCTGTTGCGTTTGAAACGAACGAGGCAGTATTTGTACCCGTGGAGGCGATCTATGCCGTGATTCAAACATGTATACTGTTACAACAGTACCAATATATTGACCACTTAGTAAATAAGTTGTTGATGCATTCGGTCTTGAGAGAAGGTGCGATCTACATAGCACTTCGTCTTGGTGAAGATCAAACTTCATTGCTCATCTCGCAAACAGACGACCCAGAAAAGCTCGCTGCCCAAGTTTTTACCAAAAGTTTGTTCAAGATTCTTATCCGTGCCAGTCGAGAGTCAGATGACTTAGGAAGAATGATGTGGATCTTGCCCCATCTTGATCAATATTTGGAACACAACTTACATGAATCAAATGTACGAATTTTGCACCAAAAGGAAGAAGAGATGGAAGATAATGAATCAAAATCTATGGACTTGATGCTCGACAAAGAATTGGTTTTCGAAATTTACAAGGCTCTCCGTTTGTTTAGTCTTGAGGGAAAGTTGGCGTTCTACGACGGGATGTTTGGAATTATGCTGATTTGTGTGGATTGTGATTAAGATTGTATTATAAATTAATCCATGCATGTCCTATCTTTACTCACGTTACCACAAATCATTGTACATATTAAGCAAAATTCCAGCACCGTTTAGAATATTTAGAGGATGATTCAATGCTAGAATTCATGGGCTAGCCAGATTAGCTAGTGAATCAATCCAGTTAATATCAAGTAAACTATCTTGAAATTGTGATGAACTCTCATGGATTTCTCGCCTATCATTCGCTGATCTGTTGAAGATTACCTCAAACTCTCTCCACTGCTATCTACACCATGACCGGACTCAATTGCAAACAGATCTGGCTCCTTGCCTCCTCCTTCATCGTCTTGTCGTGCTTGTTAGTGTTTCTTGAAATCATTCAACGTGCTGTTGAGATTTTGCGGTCAGTGCCGACTTTCTAGATGAAGTTCTTATTTGCTGCTAACCTTCTTGGACAGGACTTGGATTTTATTCCAATTATAGTCTTATCACAGCGAAGTTAGAGCTGTGCAGGGTCTAGTCAACTAAGCAGTACATCCAGATCAGGTATTCGGACCGACTACCCATTTGGAACTATTTATTTTTTCAAAGGGCTCATAATTACGATTACATAATCCCAAACATCGATACCGCCGATTATATAAGCAGTAATATTGGATTAGTGCACGACATTTATTCGATTCTTGCAACTAGATCCACAAGCGCAGATGTTTTAACACGATATTTAGTCTAGGTAGTCTAGCCACTTCACATTGTAAGGAGTGGGCTTATTCTAGATTAAAAATTGCAAAAAGAACTGTAGATACTACCATTTAAAGGATTAGAAGTAGCTTTTCAACCATCAAGACGACTCCGAGATTTTTGAACCAAGAATAACAACTCCACCTCTCTGATACAGTTTAATTCACCTCTTAGAGTTCTACGAAGATTTGGGCTGAGGAATTAACGATGACTTATAAGTATAATATATCTGGGTAGTGTGTGGCCCAATATCAAAAGCTGCAAATAAATTGCACGTGATATATATCAAATCTATGAGGGAACGATCAGACTTACATATAGAACTAGTGCCTAGAGCACAGCCCTTTGAGCAGCTCTCGCTCCTGTTTGTACTCTCAGAATACTGAACAAGTGAGATTAAACAGATGCTCTTTAAGTCATTAAGTCAATGACTCTCTAACTCGCTAATTACATCTCATACAGATGAAGCTGTTAATGATACGAAAAACCCAGAGCACTTTTGGGAACAAGTCAGAAGAAGAGCTGAAACTAATAGGCCACTAGAAAACCCCACGATTCGATTGTCATGTTTTCGTCCCATATCTGTATTAACTATTTAAAATGAGCAGCTCGTTAGGGTAGTATAATTTGTGTTTTCCAAGCGAAATTTTAGCCAGTATACTTCATTAACACCCAACCGTTTACGAAAGAGTCTGAATAAATGGGAAGCGACATTTCAATGAACAGGATCTCTGTGGCCAAATCTCCACCCCTGCTCAGGGGGCCGCCCTCGCTAACTTCCCACTCTCAATAGAATTAAAGCTTCTACGTCGTTTTCACTGATAGTTCGTAGAATAATCGCTCGCCGTTCCATTGACCGCTCCCAATCCCCATCTAATCAATCACTTACTTTCACTTCTCTCCCCTCATAAGATCTAGTTATCTGTGGATCAAAAGAAATCGTTCAAGTTCACCAATCTAGCTCGACCGGTGGAAAGTTGTACGACCCATTTGATAACCTACAATGATGTATATTTTAACAACCTTGAATCACTTGACAATTCCACTGATGAATATTGAAAATCTGGACCTGCTAGCGATTTACTCCATTCGTCCTAGATCGATCTTATGGCGTTCGCAGAATGGATATCCGAAAGTATCGTAACGATCCAATATACAGGTCGATAAGAGACCCTGTGATCGATAATTCAAGATAAGGAGCGGGGATTTCTAGAGATATTCGTTAGTGGTGATAATTATCGGTAATTTCTGGTGGCCAGCTAGGATCTCCTTGAAAACTGGAAATATTTGTGGAAAGTAATCGGGACAACAAAAAAGGTGGAGAAACTTTGACGCTTTTTTGTTACTCCACTGATAAGTCGATTTTAGAAATTCTATACGACAACAACCTCTACTATCGAATACTCTTAAATTAGACTTTCCATAGCTACACTAGATATAACATTTTACGTGATATATCTAGCAACGGAATTTTCCGAGATTTTTCCTCAGTAGTCTCGCTAAATTCGAGGTTACAAAGAGTTCAGTCGTATTCGCGGCGATCCAGAGATGATGATGTGGGGATCGTAACCAACAGGGCCAGAAAGAAACGAGTGAGGGTGATGTGATAAGCTGGCGGAGATCGACGAGTATTGCTCTAGATCTGTCAAGTGGGTAGTGACGCGAATTGTCAAAATTGTCAGAAATTGTGGATTGGTAGCTCGCTGTTTCAGAGGCTCTTCCTCAGAATTTCAAGATTTGACAATTTGTTATTTTTGAACTTGAACGTTTGACTTCATTGTAAACGTTATCGTCAAATCATCGACTATCAGAGCCTTCGCATATGCGCGGCGTGGTATAGATCGATTATTGCGGTACGGATGTATTCCCTCAATCTTTAGATAAAAATATTAATCTGCAGTATAGATCTTTACCATCATGTAATATGCAGGATTGATGATGATTCTGTATTAGAAGTTGGCTGTAAAAACGGTTTAATACGAAATATGCCAAATACACGATTGGTTTTCCTTGTTAGATATTCGGTAGCGTCCGCTAAACCTCGTAAAATCCTATTTAAAGCTCACAAACAAGTTTGTTACCGATTCTGGCCAATACAGATCCCTCTCCAACTCTCTTCGTCTACATCTCGATTTTTAATGTTTCTCAATTATATTAAATCTATTATACTAACGTCCTATGTACTTCTTTTCCAAAGGTCTGGCAAGGTTATAGCCAATGAAAGCGAAAGCAAAACCCATTTCGAAACCAATATCACCACCGAACTCACCAATTTTCTTTGCTAATACACCAGCGTACCAGACTTGGTTCATACCAAGAACGACACCACCGGCACCAAAGACAAACCCAACGATACCAGCATAACCAACTGGATAGGAGTTCTTGTCCAAGATGTTTTCATAGTCGTACTTTGAGAAATCACCCTTGTTATAGATGAAATGTTCAGACAAACTGATGGATTGGTAGATGGCTAAGTAGTAACCAATCAAGTTCATGAAGTTTTCCATGACAGTTTCGAAGTGGTAGAAAGCTGGAATGGCAATTGCAAGGGTGACAAAGTTACCAGCGATTGTCCATAAGATTCTTGGAATTCTGGAGAACTTGGACCACAAGGCTTGGGCAGATAAGGCAATAGAGTACATGTTTGGAATGTTGTTGGCAACAGTGGAAAGAGCCAAGATGACACACAAGAATTCACCGAATCCGTGTAAGGAGTCTTGAACCAAGATGGCATATACTAAACCACCAATGGACTTTTCTTTGTAAAGTTGAGCCCATGTATCGTTGGTTAAGGTACCAGTAGCACAAGCAGCACCTAAGATCATAGTGAAGACCAAAGGAGTCCATAAACCAAAGAAAATACCAATGAAAATTTTGTAACAGTTAGCATTTCTTGGTTGGTAGACAGTATAATCGGAGGCATAAGTGGTCCAACCAGTTGCGAAACCATAGATGGCACCACCGAAAGACAAAACACCACCAGCAGTAGTTTGACCACCAGTCATGTGTCCGGCAGTGAAAACATCGGCCTTTGCGGTTCTGGCAATAATGGCAATAAAGACAGCGGCATTTGGAATCCAAGACCATTTTTCGTACATGTGAATAACATGGTAACCGAAAAAGGTAACCAAGATAGTCAAGAGAATCAAAATCAAACATCCAGCCCATGGAGGTAACTTACCGTTGTTGACGATGTTCAATAATTGAGCAGAAGACATAATGTTGACGGCACCCCAACCCACACAAGCGATCATGTTGATAAAAGCAAAGATTCTCATGGCATAGTTACCAACTAAGAATTTGGACAAGTACATTTGTCTCAACCCAAGCTTAGGACCAAATATGGAAAAGAATGCTACTGGGAACACCCCAATTATGGAAAAGAATATAATACACAATACAGACTGCCAGAAGGAAATACCAAAGACAGTGATACCCAAAGCACCAAGAGAGAAGGTTGCAATGACCAAGTTGGCAGACAACCACATAGTAGCGGCATTCATGATAGAGTCATCGGTCTTTTCTTCGTCGGTGACTAACTCAATACCCTTTGTTTCAGGCTGGAGGTTTGCAGCCACTCTACCCCAGAAGCCTACCTTTTCAGAAATTTCAGCAGTACCGATTTGTTCATCGGTGTTGAAGGAGTCCGTAGACACCTTCTTTGGAGTGATGCTGGTGTCAGCAATGACAGATTTTTCAAGATCAGACATTTTATGAAATATTATATGGAACCAAGTAAGAAAATAACCAAAAGTTTAATTTAACCTGCAAATTATATCCTCTTCAAACTATACTTGTTTAACGTTGTGATATCCATATAAAAGTCTGCCGGTGTTGCTCTTTATATTCTATTCAATGGCCGAGTCGAATTTCCGAAAAAGAAATTTTTCAATTAACGATTTAGCTTTTTGCCGCTTCACCGCGGAAGAGATAAGATGCCGTGGAGATAACATCTATACAAAAGTGGCGGGCCGTGCAGAAGGTTCATATGATAGTCAGCTTCACTGAGATGTTAAGAAAGCCTGAGCTATCAACCAGACCTGTTCCACGGATGTCTTATTGGCTGTAAAGTCAATTGATTGGATCCTAGGTGGGGCGTCCAGTTCATGTCTTTTCAAGATAGTCCGTTGGAAAATGTCCAATTTGTTCTGCACTTGTCAAAGACTTGCGTTCGCTCAAGATTATTACGACGAACTACTCGCGTCGTTGCGCTTGAGGATTAAGTTTCATTAATGAACAGATAAAGTAATATATTCTTGGAGTGCATAGAGAATATTTACTTTACGATTACGTTCCCTACAAGAGTTCAATATGATTGGCTGGATTGGGATGAAGTGGTGGGGCAAAATAATATATACGCTGCCGGTTTTATAGATCTATAAGTTGCAGCTGTGATGTTAGAGGGAGGGGTGATATGAATCGAAGTGTTCTTCAGTCAGCGAGTCAATTTTTGAAGGCTACAAAACTATTGGCAGGACACGACTTATTGGATAATTAATTAGACCGCATTAGCTGATTCTACGTGGGGAGATGAAGTGGAAGAAATTGGAAGAGAGAGTCAGATTGGTGGACAATGATGGGAAGTATCTAGAGAAAAAGATGCTAGAGGCAATAATCGATACTCGACTATCCTTTTCCAAGGCTGTCCACACGACTTATAAGTGCTCTTATGAAAAAGAGGCGGGTGGACAATGAGCAAACCAGTCCTTTTAGAGTGAAATTACATGTGAACAGCCGTGAATATGTGATAATCACAAGTTGAGATCTTCTGATGGCCAAAACACTCCTTGAACTGAGTTCCCATAATTCCGAGCTTCTTACTGGTTGGAAGTTCTATGTAAATATAATGCCGATGTGTTTTACCATCAGGATATCGATGTGCTCTTGTGTTGTTGTTTCAGATGCAGTCGTTATGAATCTGTGATTGTGTTAGACTCGCCAGGAATTTGGTTGTCGCGACTTTGACTCGGATAAATTAGGTGTCAAAATTGCGACGAGCCTTTAACCCCGATGCCCATCATGCCGTTCTACAATACACCTAATAATATTATTAGACTCCGTATTGGACTCCTGTCACACGATCGTTAAATCTGTGAATATTTGTTTGCAATCAATTAAGTCACTGAAAAGTGACTTTAGTGAACTATAATAATCAGCAGATGAAATTAGCGAGCTTGTCATATTTCAGGCCGTAATTTTATCAATAGAATTTAGTGAACTACGATCATGAGCAGCTAAAACTAGTGTGCTTGTAAAATTTCAACCACCAAGTTTCCAAATTATAATTTCATCAATAGAATTTATCCTCGGAACGGTAAACTATATGATAAGGAGTCAGATCTATTATGTTTGGTTTAAATTATAATCGTGTATGAGGAGAAATATACTTCCAGTTTTTAATAGTCACCTAACACGTGAATTTCACACTTTAGCGGTGTTCCAGAATATTAATCTGAACCAATTTTGTTGCAATCTGTTCTTAGTGAAATCCTTGAAATGTTCATATTTCAGTTTTATCTGTAATTCTGAATCAACAACACATCACTGGCGTGAACACATCGCTGACGTCATACCTATTCATACCTGGTATTTCATAGTATGATTCTTTAGCAATCTCAGGGTGGATATTGAAAAGAGAGAACTTCCCAAATAGTATCCATTTGCGATTGTTCTTTCTGACGTAAGCTGAGAGTTGTTTAAAGAGCTGCTAGAGAGTGATACCATCGGGTTTATATCAGACTGATCAAGAGTAATGAACGGCCATGAGTATTAATGTTTCACATTCAAAATCCTCTCAAATCAGAGATTTCGCTAGTCAGGCAATTTTAGTAGTCAAGGTTTTGCACATGGTTAATTCTTTATCACGTGATACGTCTCTTTCTTTCAATTTACACATTTTTCAATCATATTTTATATTTAACATATTTAATTAATAGTCGATGCCGTTGGCCAGCAACAACTTTCTCAAACGGGTAACTTCCAGAGCCAAATCTTCTTTATCTTGGATCAAGCCTTCAACTTTATCTTCCAACTGCGACATTCTTTCCATCTTTCTTGCACGGGAACGTCTTGCAGCTTCAGTGTTTTTGGCTCTCTTCATAAGAACAGGGTCGCAAGCATCCAATTTGATTGGTTGTAAAGGCTGTGTGCGTTGCTTCTTCGAGTAGGTAACGCATCCGAGATGGTCGATCTTCTTGGTAGAGACACCGTCGAGCATAGGAGTGGACAAGGTCAGAGAAGGGTTTGGAGTAAACAATTGGTTTTGCTTTGGAGCAAACTCAAAAGATTCTTCAACTTCACTGTATGGTCTCTTGAAAGACTGGACAGGAGATTGAGGACTTGATTCAACGTTCGATTCGACAGATGCAGGCGCAACTGTTTCTTCCAACAAAGCATCAAGTTCTTCACCCTCTTCACCTAAAGTAAGCAATGGTTCACTCTTGCCAAAGAGTGAGACCCAGTCTTCCTTCAGGTTGACCTTGGAGCCATCCATGATTAAGTCAAGTTCGTCAAACATAGGAGTATGATCTTGGAAATCGGCATGTTCGTCCAATACACTGGAGAACACAGAGTCCAATACACTCGAGTGAATGCTGAATGGAGCACTAGACTCTTCTTCAGGCAAAGTACTGGACAATTCGATGTTATGCTTCTTACTCACATCTTCTTTGTATGCTTTTTGCATGGAGGAAGGTGTGGTAGGGGCAGCAAATAAATCTTCGGATTCATACATGATGCAATCACCAGATAAAATCATTGGGTTAAATTTAGTAGCGGACATTTCAATAGTGGGTTTGGTAGGAAATTCAAAAATAGTAGGTAAGTAATTCAATTTAAAGTATATTTAATTCTTCAATCAGATAATTCGATAGCGCCATAATGGACGGGGAGTTCAGGATTCACAGTAACAGCATTTTAAAGGGGGATTTTCTTTCACAGAAAAGTATTTTTTTTTATATTTATTTAAAAAAAATCTAGTTTAACAACAGGTTAATTTAACACATTTTAATTGGTTATAATAGTAGGGAGGTATATTTGTAAGTAATTAAAATTTTGTTGTTTGGTGAAGAAAAAGAGATTTAGGTTTTAACGCTTGTGGAATTTTGAGATACTTTTATATTTTTTTGAGAAAAAAATTTTCAGCATGCTGGGAATTACGCTGGCTTTTGTGGTTCTTTACAATCTAGAATTAATTAATCTTTTTCTTTCATTTCTCGTAAAGTGGAGTTGATAGGGAGAGAGGGTTCTCGTGGTTGTAGCTAGATTAAGTCAATTGGTAGTGGCTATGATGAGCTAATCAGTACCTTGTCAATGAGATCACTTTTGTTTCAATCTACAAGCTTCGTCGGTACTTTTTCACAATATATGAAATTAGCGGAATTATTTAAACATCTTCACCGCAACAATCGCTTTTACGAAAAATGTAACCAATCTTCACCGCAGTACTCAATCGCACAATCTATTACTACAACATCAACACCGCAACCTTTTGTTTCGAGTAATTTCCAGCACTCCCCACCGTGCTTATACACGCTTATTAATGAGGGGTTCCTTAGAATGACTCATACGTGTGAGATTTTCTATCGATAGACATTTGAAATAAGGGAAGGATTATCACTTCTATGATATGGGACTCAGTATAGCTAACGTCTTTATGGGTGTGATATCACCGGGACCGGTGGTATGACGCTCTGCAACTGTCAGCGGTAGCGGCCACCGCCAGCGGGCAGAAAATTCCAATTCCCGCGATTCCTATTTGGGTACTGTATCACTGCCGCACCGACTTGGCGATCTGGAAATGGAAATGCGGCTTGAAATTCGCTGAAAATGCGACAAGAAATGCGACAAGATATACACTAGAAATTGTTGTTGTAGTACTAAGGATTCAGAATAATAATGGAGATTACAAGTAAAAATTAGTGAATTATTGCTAGAATTAAGGATTCAGAGATCAAAGATGATGCTTACTCGGGACGTTGTAGTGTGTATGGGCATTTCCTTCGTAGTACTCCCAATTGCAAACAATCTAATACCAAACGGTTTGGTTTTATATGCAGTACATTGACATCAGTAGATTCAGCTAGGTGAATAATGACCAAAATTGGCTCTACTAATTAAGTCAACATCTAGACTAACCTGCCATAGTGCCCACTATATCGTATACAAATCTCCGATAATATTAACCATTATTTACCCAAAATATTCATCTTGTAGAGTGGATTACGTAATCTTGAGTTTAAGTACTGAGCGGGGCGAAGTATTTAGAATTAGTGGAAATTTATTGAATCGAGTAAATACTAGTGACATTAGTGACATTAGTGACATTAGTGACATTAGTGACATTAGTGACATTAGTGACATTAGTGACATTAGTGACATTTAGTGACTTATTGAACTACAAACGCGACTAGAAATACGACTCCTCTTCGTACTAATGATTCTCTTGTAAGAAGTGTATGAGTAAAACGTTGTTTCGTATATTATGCGTATACCGTTTAATAAAATAACAGAGCTAAAATTAGTTCTGATCTCAGATTCTAGTGCTTAATTAAGCCGATTATTTTAGTTAATATAGTGCTTGACTAAGTCAATTATCTTAGTGTTGGTATGGTGCCTCAGTATGCTTAGCGTCTATCTCTAAATTATAGTGTATTGAACAATATCTCACATTACTTATTTTGATCCTAACAACTCAGGTCTTCGGTGAATAAATTGCTTTGGCTATTGGTTTACTCGATGGAGTAAAAATTACTTAATTATTTGTTATTCAACGTATGTGAAGTTCATGAACTGTCGTTGAGTGTCTGATCAGCTTAGAGAATACCGAGTTCATACAGGGTTTTCGATCTAGAGCATTCTTCGATATGTTTCTATCCAGTATATTATAATTCTTTCATTTATATCTAAGTTTGTCCTCAATAATTTTCATAACTGGTGAGGGTATACAAACAAAGCTCAAGTTATATTTCCATTATCTTGTCAGAGATATTCTGCGTATACGATCAATCTATTTTTTAAACCATTTTGGAAGTTTTCTATCTTTTTGGACAGTAACTTTTTCATCTGGTAATTCACTTCTATGACTCTCTAAAACAACTTCAGGCATTTTATTGGATTCCTTAATTTCACCCACTTCTTCTTTCTTAACAAATGGTCCCTTATCCAGGCTCTGGGTCTCCCAGATTAATATAATCCGTTCCGATTGAAAGTCAGGCATTTCTGTCAATTTCGTATCGTTAAGTTTGAAGGATGGCTCAAGACGTGCAAAGGGTGGATATCCGAATTTCAAGTAATAGTTGTTGAGATATTGTGGCAACAACAATTCATCAATCTTTTTGATAAGTTGGCCAAATTTAATAGTATCGACTTCGTGCACAAAGTTAATCTGCAAGATTGAACGGTCAGGAAACTTAATTCTGATCAAGTATTTAGAGGGTGGAGGCACCACCAGCTTCTTCTTCTTTTTCCCATAATCCTGGATGAGTTTGTGATAAGTTTGTGCTTGCGTGACCGTCATGTTATAGTCATCGTCGGGGTTTTCGTATGTAGGAGCATGTTGGCCAGGAATGAAAAGTTGGGGAGTTTCGACAATTGGGTTGACACCTTGAGAATATGAGTTGGATGATTCTTCAATCTCAGCTTCACGCTTTGCTGGGTTTTGGGAGGATTCAAGATCTTTCTTAACGGGTTTGGCTTCAATATTTTGATTAATTAATTTATCTTGCAGTTTGTCTTTAACGATCACCTCAGGTTCGTCGTCTATTGGCATTTTTTCAGGTTCTTGAATTTCTTCATTCATCTCAATTTCGCTTTCATTCTTTTTCATTTCCTTCTCTTCTCGTAATCTTATTAACCTTTCCTCCTGTTGTTGTAATTGTAGGGTGACGATATCTTGTTGTTCTTTACGTCTGCGATCCTTTTCTCCGTCATCTTTCTCGTAGTTCATACGAATCACCACACTAGAAACATTTCCTACAATCGTATCCAACCTGGTACTTGGATAATGTGAGCTATTATAAATAGCATTCATCAATACTAAATGAGAAGCACCCTTTGAAAGTAGTTCCAAATTGTGCTGTGCCTCAATTTCCTCGATCAATTGCAATAAAGTAATGTTGCTCTTGACTTTGCTTATGACGGTGGTATTTATATCGGAGAATTTGACTCGTATTTCACCTCCGCCACTCGTCACTGCTTTCAAAATGAGTTTAGAATTGCTAATAAGATTGGTCAATCTTAAAGGTAATGAAGAGTCGAGAGCCTTGTCGTTGTAATACAATTGGCCGTTACCTGTTTGGTTGAGCTTCTCAAGAGCTTTCGTGGTGAGTTGGGCAACTGTGATTGATTTTGGAACCAGTAACTTTTTGGTTGTTTGGTTATATGTGATTTGGAGAGTGATTGTAGACATTAGTATAATGGAGATTAGATAAACTTGAGAGGGTTTTAATAATTATGATTCTGTTGGAAGAAGTGAGAGAGTTCAGACCTTTTTGACTTGGTAGGCTTGGTTCGTGCGGCTTTTTGATAGGTGTACTGTCTAGTGGATTACTGAGATACTTGTCTCTATGTAACTCTATGTATTAGAAGCGTTTGATGAGCTTGAATAAAGAATTGAGTCAGAGAGTAACAGAGAATGAGTTGGATCTGTATTTTGCCTTCAATATGGAATTTGTGCAGGTTCAAATTTTGCAGTTTATAACAAACTGCATATAAACTACAGAAATTGCATATTGACTCCAGAGTCTAGTAATGGTGGTGGTAGTGGAGAAGGAGGAACGAGAAATTGGGGCGACGGTGGAAGGAGTGTCGTTATAGTACGAGGGAATATATATTTCTAATTTTAATTATTTAGGTTTCTTGAGGTGTATATCTTTTTCAGTTTCAGTTTAGTTTGTTTATCTCCACACTACTCATCATAAAGATAGTTTGAGCTTATTAGAAGTTAGTCTTTCAAACGCATTTCTTAGGGTATTCAATTCCTCGGTACCTTTTTAGTAACTACCATAGTGTCTCTAAACTCTCCGTTTACCTTCTTGTTCCATCTCACCACTAAATGCTTGATTTGGTATTTTTCGCAGCCATTATGTTCTCGAATATGTAGAATAAATTATGAAAGGTTGTGATTTGATAGCTGTGGAGAATCGAAACTGGGACGCTATGATATATTTAGAGAGTCCAGTAGTTATTTTCCGAGTCAACTAGTTATCTAATTTTTAGTGTGTCAACAGATATTTAGAGGATCAACTAGTTGTGTGATATTTAGTGAGTCCAATACTTGTCTGGTTTAGGTATGTCGAGTAGTAATGTCGAATATTATCTTTGACTTCTAGGTTTCTTAGCTTTGAAGAGGAAAGTTATAATGAAGGTGGAAGAATTGACTAACTCCGGTAAATGGTAAATTTGTTCATACATAAATAGATATTATTTTATTTGGTAATAATACTATTGTTGAGATACACAATTTTCTAGAAGATCAACCTCTGCATTTACACTTTCAAGACAGTCTATACATCTCTACATACTAGACAGCATCTACATATTTATATTCTAGATTCTACATCTTCTTCTACTAAAACTCGTGAGCTCTTGATATTTATTAAGAAAATTTGCAAATTGATCGCAGGGCTCATATTATTATATTCCGGTCCCAATAGCCGTTAGAGACTAAATATTAAGCCCAATATTAGTCATCGCTGGGAGTGGTATGAAGTGGGACGCCACATCAAGGTTAGTAAGTGTAAGCGGTTGTGAATACAAGTGGAGGTGAATATATATTCATTTTCAGGGCTAGTGAAGATTCTTCCTCAAGAGTTAGCGAGGATTCCGGGACTAGCGCGGAGTGTCTCACAATAACGTAGTCTAAATAGTATAAATAGTAAACTAATCCACGTCTACGTACTCCACATATACCTACTCCAACTCTACCACTACATAGCAGTATCCACAGGCTCTTCAAACTATTCCACGGAACATCCGTCCATCGCCACTACTCGGAGTTTTCCAGCTCTTTAAATTTTCGAATGATCATCAGAAAATCAGAAAAAAAGTATATATAGTCCGCAGTACTCCTTGGTCCTGCAGTTGATCTCTCAGAGTACCTAACGGAAATATTACTACACTAACTACTATACAAAAATTATACTAGTCGCCACTACTATAATACTCTAACTACCACTAACTACCACTTACTACTACTATTATGTGTTGGTGTGCTTGTATTTCAGACTGTTGTCTTATCATAATCTCAGTACTCTTTCCTCCTTTACCAGTATGGATCAGAAGAGGTTTCTGTACATGTGACTCGTTGATCAACGTGTTGTTGTGTTTATTGGGTTACTTGCCGGGGTTGATCCATTCGTGGTACATTATCGCCAAGTATCCTCCTTACTCGCAGTACCGTAACGGTAACACCAAGGTCTACTATGTGTACCGCAACGATTTAGAGGCACAGACTCCAAGATCACGTAACGACTGTCACCACCACCACCACCATAATGAAACTGCTAGACAAGAACCATCACCTGTTGCGCCTCCAGCTTTGACTAACTATGGCGCAGTTCAGGAGGGAACAAGTTCGACTCCAAATGCACCTCCTGCGTATGCTGAACTTGATAATAAACAACAGAAATAGAGACCAAGTAACTGAGCCGAGAAACTGAGCCGAGAAACTGAGCCGAGAAACTGAGCCGAGTAACTGAGCGGAGAAACTGAGCCGAGTAACTGAGCGAAGCGAAGTTGCTTGTGAGAGTTAAATGGAAATCAACTAGTCAATGACTGAGCGAAGTAAAGTACTTTCAACGAGATGAAATTAACTAAACTATGGTTAGATAACTCAGCGAAGCGAAGTGGCTTATAATGAGATAGATCAATGTCACCCAACTAATCAAATAACTAAGCAGATAACTAAATGTGTACTACGTTAGATGATTGATAAGAATGTCGCCTTACTCGACTACAATCGATGCACGATCCACATTCATCAATAGTACTGTTATTATCACGATATCTAATAGTCTTGATATCTTTTACTCCTAGTGCTCAGAAAACAATAATTATTAGAGGTCTATGAAACTATAAATTAGCTCAGACTCTTCTAAATATGTTCTTGTGGTTTTCCACATGAATTCTCACTAAGCTCACTAATTCTCGCTGCGTCTCATTTCAAAGTCTCTCTAAGAAGGCTGACTCTAAGAATCATTATCATAACTTCTGTCTTTTCACAACTTTGATCACTCTGATCTTTCTTTCATTAATCTTTATTTCTTCTCTAATCCGTGGTGGCTTCTAATCTTATCTAATCCTTTACTTCTCAGATCTATAGATAATATATGTGAAAGACAAATAGTTAGTAGATCATAATTGTGATAGTTCAGTAACACCTTAATGGCTCCTCGCTATATATAACTATTCTTCACTAAAGTTCATAGTTAAGCTCAACAGGTCATAGTCACGTTCGGTCCATGTCTAATATTGTTCTAGGCTTCAAGGTTTTGGTAAAGCACATTCCCTTCCATTCTTTAATTGTTCTTCATACAATTTAAGTGGTGCAAATGTGATCTAGCGATACTTGAGAGAACAAGCGATTGTTAGGGAAACTTAATGATTATTAGCGATTGTTAGGGTCAATTGTTAGTGACGATTGTTAGGGAAGGTTTGCTTTCCTTTTCGGGTTTTTAGTGTGTTCTTTTAGCTGATTCTTATCCTTCAACGTTTCTCATACCTAAGACCTCGGCTCAGGGTCCAACCATCCCAACTATGACCTCGCTTAATATACCTCACTAACTAGTACTATATATAAGGAGTACTATATCTAACTAGCCGTATACGACTCATCATTCATCGCTATTTCATCTTCACAATCACATTTTATACCGTAATCCTCTCTAGATCACGTTAGCCCGCCACTAGTCGCTTCTATCTATCTTGCGCGCTCCTTGATCTGACGCGAAAAGATAACGATTTTGGATATTTAAGGAACAATCTCTCACCATGGCGTCGCTAATTAGAGACTCTATAAAGACCATGGGCGATCCCAATGGTCCTGTAAATGGTGGTGTGGACTCCAATGACTCCAAAGTTTCGTGTGCTCCCACAATTTCGTCAATTCCGGTTCTTGAGTCTGTCAAGGATTGGTGGTCTAGTTCGTCCCAACTAATGGATGCTACAGGCGAGGTCGAAACAGAAGTCATGAGAAAGGCCAAGTTGAGGAATAGAGAAATCGAGTACCAGCTTTATAGAGCGGTCTTATCTGACGATATTTATTTATACGAGGTAAAGGATAATGAGGATATTGAGAATATTGAGAATACTGAGAATACTGAGGATATTGAGAATAATGAGGATACTGGGGATAATGAGACCCCTATGGAGGGAATTACACCTACTACGCCCTCGCCACTAAAAAATCATAAATTAACGGGCCAGTTGTTGGATATACCAATCGAGGATGGATTTATTCACGAGTTTTACCTCGAAAACAACGAACTTAATACTGCAAGTTTGCCAGAGCTCCATTTGGTAATAATCCACGGGTATATGGCAGCTCTGGGATATTTCCTCAAAAACATCGAGCCTCTTCTTCGGTCACGTCCTGGAATCAGATTACATATTCTAGATATGCCAGGCTTCGGAAACTCTTCACGACCCCAGTTTCCTCGCGAATTGTTGACTGAACCGCAACAAATTCCTGATAAAATCAAACAAATTCTTGCTATTGAAAATTGGTTTATTGATCGGTTGGAAACCTGGCGTAAAGCTCGTCACCTTCGTAATTTCAAAATCATAGCCCACTCCATGGGTGGATACTTGTCGTCTTGTTATATCATGAAGTACAACAATCAATATGCCCCGGGACCAAATATAGTCGACCAGATCATGCTTGTTAGTCCCATGGGTACAGAATCTTCAACCACTAGTTTGATCAATGATAAAAAGTTTCAATTCAACCACCACCAGGCAGGTGGCGATCCGTTTGAAGAGTTACATTTCTATAACGATAACAACGTTCCATTTCTCTCTGACGAATTGACCAAGTTATGGCAGAAATTGGGCCAGCCGAGGTTTCCAAAGAATTTCATCTTAGAAAACTTGTGGAAATACAACAAGTCACCGTTTCAAATTCTTCAAAAATTCGGTCCTTTCTACTCCAAAATCTTGTCGTACTGGTCGTTCCAACGGTTTAGGAACTTAAAGTCCAACGAAAGTGAAGAAAAAATCGGAGAATCGATTGAAATCACTCCAGGGAAAACAGAGTCCAATATCGATCTTATACGAAAACTCCACAACTACTCGTACTCCATTTTTAATCAATTCCAAGGCTCCGGCGAGTTGGCCATCACTAAACTTATAACTCACGAAATCCTTGCACGTTTACCTCTCTGTGATCGTGGACTTGTGGAATACTTGTATGAATCAAACGTCGAATCCTGCTGGGTCTATGGAGATAAAGACTGGATGAACTCCAAGGGTGGTGAATATATCTGTGAGAAATTGCACAAGCTCGATGCAAACTCTGCTCACTTCAAAATCATTGAAGATGCTGGCCATCATATCTATTTGGACAATCCTCCTGTCTTCAACAAATGTTGTATTGACTTTTTCAAACTCCAATAATTGTATCTCTTTGAATGTTAGACCAACAATTACCTTACTCCTAGCGTCTTATTAAAAGGTTTCAATTCCCTCTAAAAGGCTTCAATTCTCTCTAATAGGCTTCATTTCTCTCTATAATGTCTTCTCACTAACTTCTTCCTTCACCTAAAATTTCCTAAATATATTTAAATAGTTCTTCCAACTTCTGTTTTGATATATCCGTAGCTTCGTCAGTTACTGACTTGATGACTCGTAAAAACATAGTACTGAAACGTTCCAAATTCTCCACCTCGATCTTATTCTTCATCTCTTCGCTAACCGCAAATGCCTTGGAAATAATGGAGTTCGGCAAACTCGCCATTTTTGCAACATTTAACCCATACAGGTTCTTGACCACACCTTTGACAAGGTTATAAAGGAATATGATTTCTGGAAACTCTTGGTCGTTGTCGATTTTCTGAAATCCCATATGATAATTAGTAACTGTATCACAATACGTCTCCTCTAAAGTGTGTAGAGATGGATAATGAGTAATGAATAAGACCAACGGTTTGAGTGGGCTTTCGACCAAGTATCGTAATATAGAATATGCAATAGCAATCCCATCGGTGGTGCCTGTTCCTCTTCCGATCTCGTCTAAAATTATCAATGATTTGCTAGACATATGTTGGATAATCGTGCTGCACTCCAACATTTCCGTCATAAACGTCGAGTTTCCCTTTAGAATATTGTCGTTGGCTCCCATTCTTACGAAAATCGAGTCGAAAATACCTAGTGTGGCACTCTGGCATGGGATATAACATCCGATTTGCGTCAAAATTACAATCAACGCTACTTGCTTCACGTAGGATGATTTTCCTCCCATGTTGGGACCAGTGATTATCAAAACTCGATCCTTATTGTACTTAATAGAAATATCGTTTGCAACGTAGTGTGAGCCCACCAAATTCTCTATGATTGGATTACGGCATTTTACAACATCAATGGTCTGTTCTTCCACTAGCTTTGGCCTAGAATAGCCACTATTGATGGAGCTTGCCGCAGTCAACGACAACATACAGTCAAAAGTTGCGAGATTCTTTATCAATTTATTGAAGGCAATGTAATTCTCATCCACCTGGCCAAGGAAATCATTGAATGCCGAGTCACAGTTTTTTCCCAATAATTCTTTGTGATATTGAAGGAGTTTGTATAACCGAATCACTTCCTGAGTTCTGAATCTTGAAACTGTAGTGGTTCCATTAATTCTCTGGAAATCTGGTGTTAGCTCGTCCACCGCTTTTCCGTTCCGTACTTCAATAAGATATGGCTCTCTGTTGTTTGTGACATATTTCAATTGAGACCGTTTCAAGACTTTTTTAATTCTCTCCAACTCGTCTTCCAATAACTCTTCGATTTGACTAATTTCCTTGAGTTGTCCACTAATTCCCTCCCAGTCATGATAGTTTAGGTTGAAATACTGCACTTTTTGTTCCTCAGGATCCTTTGATTCGTTGATAGTATAATTTGGATTGATCATCTGCAAGAAATTACCGACAATATCGGTTTTTGATAAGCTTTTTAAATCGGCAAAGATCTCGGTCAATAGTGGTGACTTTGATCTGTCCTCCAACTCATCAATTGCTCCACAGAGTTTCTTGGTTAAAGTCATCACTCCATCAAAGCATTCCAACATTAAATACAATTCTCTACGACTGATTTTGTTTGTACTGTAAGTTGCAGAATAATGAGTCTTTATAAGTAACTCTTCAAGGTCTGAGGACTTTCCGATCTTCGTCAAATAGTTCTTGAGAGCGTCCACCGCTTGGTTGAAGTCTGAGCTTAGATCTTCAATTGCTTGCAACCTGTTTTCAATAATATCTCGCTGGATTAAAGGTCTTGAAATCCATTTGTGCAATAATCTCTTTCCAAATCTAGTTCTTGCATGGTCCAATAACCATATCAAAGATCCTCGAGTAGAATTGGGATCTGAGAAGTTCTGAAATATCTCAAGCGCATTTAACGTATTGCTGGGAAGGATCATATACTTTTTAGAGTTTGTGAAAATGCTGATGTTTTGAGGGATGGTGAAGATATTGCTTAGTTGAAATTCGGCAAGATATTGGATCAATTCGTTGATACATATTTGAATCGAGCTAGCAAAGTTGACTGAATAGTACTCCACCAAATCGCGATGCTTCCCGTCATCAATACTGGCAAAGAATTGGGTTAAATCTTCCAACACTACTGTCAGAGACTTGGCTGGATGATGTTGTATAGAAACTTGATTGTTCACAATGTTCAAGGTCTTCAATGTTGACTTGGAGATTTCTTTTTCGTTATTTACCACTACGACCTCACTAGGATGTAGGTACAACAATCTTGTTTCTAGCTCGCTTCTGCTGGTGTCATCGGTAAAAGTGTCATAGATGATTTCTCCAGTAATAGGTTGTGATGCAACTATGGCAAATTCGTTCTTCGATTCGTAAATGCATATAATATAGTCAGGATTCTCCACATCTCCTCCAGAATTTGAATTGTTCAGGTTATATATAAACTCATCGCTCATATAAGTTCCCCTAGTGTAGACACCAGTGATTTCACGCTTCATCACGTCTGAACGAGACGTTTTTCCAACAGCCTGAGCAATAGACGATTCCATTTGTTTCACAACTCCTGCTTTATAGCCATGATTCAAGATTCTTTTGAGATTTATATGAAGTTTGAAGTCTGGAAACGAGCAATATGAAAATTGCTCGCCCTTCTCATCGTCTCCACCTGGAATAAACATAATGTTTAAGATTTTTGCTCCTATTCTTGCATCCTCGCCAAAAAGTTTGTACTTGTAGCCGACCTGGATCAAGAGTAATTTGCCGGGGTTTTCTTCTTTTAGTTCTATAATTTGTTTCTCTAGGGGAGTTAGGGTGGTAGTTTTCTTTCTTTTGACGACATTTCTGGATTCTAGCTCTGCCACTCTTTTTGTTTTCGATTTGGGTGTAGATTTGGGAGGTTTGGTGGATTTTGGGTTAGATTTGGGGCTAGGTTTGGCTGTAGGTTTAGCGATAGATTTGGATGTAGAATTCACTACTACCTCTACGGGTGCTTCTTGTAAATCTAACTCTTTGTGATCTTCCTCCTTGGCTTGTTCCTCCTTGGGTTGTTCTTCCACCTCGTCTTGTTCTGCCACATCGTGACTTTTGGCTACCTCTTTCTCCTCCATTTCTTCATCCTCTACTTCCACGGGGATAATCTTTTTTATACTAATTTTGTCAATTGGTTCATGATTCTTGGGCCGTACTTGAAAGAAGTGACTGATACTCGCTTGCTTCCTTCGTTGTGTCATTATTCATTCTATATATATACATAAAGTTTTACAACGCGATTTTCAAACGCGATCAATTTATTCTGAGACATTTTGAAGAGAAATGTCTATACCGAAATTGACAAATAAGGCTGAAAATTGGGATACTGGAAGTCAGATATAGGAATCTGTAGAAATCAGGGATTCGTTACATTTACTCTGTGATAAAACATTATCAGATGTAAAAATGGTGTATCTGACTCGTTGTAGTATCTGAGTAGAATCACAGTATCATGTAATATTGCTTTAACTGAGTAGAATCACATTATCAGATGTAAAAATGGTGTATCTGACTCATTCTGGTATCTGAGAGTAATCACAGTACCTGACAGATTCCAGTACCTGACTCATTCCAGTACCTGACTAGAATCACATTCTCGGACTAGCATCATTATCGGACTGGCTCATTATCGGACTGGCTCATTATCGGACTCTGCTGAAACTGACACTACTGACATTTGTTCTTTTTAAACTCTCTGAAGATTCGTTACTTGCAAATGATGGGGTTGAATTGTTTTTTGTAGGCTGAAGTATCGCAGTGGATGACGATTTTGATAATATATTTGCATAACTTGGACTAGGTAACGTTCCAGACGACCTAGATTTTCGTAGTTCTGGTACTTGTCCTATTTCTTGGGTGTGGTTGCTACTCGAGCTACTGTCTGAAGATCTGGTTGAGATCGAGGGTCTTCTGCGTGGACTTTCAACCAAGTTCGATCTATTGAAGGCTACCTTGGCTGCGATAGATGATACTGAAGATGATCTTCTTGATCTTGTGGCTGTCCTCTGTGGTAGTGGAGAAATCAGTTGATGTATAGGAGAAGTAGATTTATTTTTGATAGGTATGGAGAATTCATGGACCACAGCACTGGAATTCACTGCTGGCCATTGGACGTTCTCTTCAATAGGATTGGTCAATACTTGAAAATGTCCGCTTGTCACCGACTGGCTCTTTTTGCGACCACCTGTAGATGCATGAACTGGCGATGAGTTCACTGATGAAACGTTTGAATTGTCAGCATCTTCTAAATTTCGTACTGATGGTGAAATGGTGACTGATTTGAGAGACGGTGTTTTCTGCAGGGGTGAATATTGTGTGACGGGCGTCTTTGGACTTGCTATGGAACGTGGCGATGCAACATTGCCATTTATCGGCGTTGGTGGTTTATAATTGTAATTTGTGTTTGATCTCTGTCTTGATGAGGAATTCTTGGGAGGCGTTGGTACCGCTAACAATATACTATCTGGAACTTTAGACGGTAAAGATTGTGAATGCGCCCGGCCCTTTGGAACATGGTTTGTAGGAGTAAGGGTATCATCTTTTTGACTTTGAGACATGGGAATAATTGGACTTGCTAAGATCTTGTTCTCTTGAAGTGAAGTTTGAGAATGGTTTGAATTCAATAGGTTAAAAATTGAAGAGTTTGCAGAACTCATCTCTGAGAGTGGCATTGAGTCTTCAAAGTTTAGGGTCAAAAGCTCTCGTTTTAGGACACCATATCGGTGAATCAAATCAAAACTCGAAGCATACTCAATTGCACACCATCCCTTTTTATTTTTCACTTCTTCCATACGTTTTATATCTGTTGTGGAGGTTTCCTTGTCTTTATTATGAGTGATAATGAACTTAAAAAGCACCTCAATACACTTGAAACTACCGAATTGAAAACAAAGATGAAGACAAGTGTCACCATTAAGATCAACCTCTTCATAATCAGCACCAAACTCCATAAGTAGTACAATCCCTTCTCTGAATCCTTTTACACAACTATATTGAAGAGGAGTTTGTTTCAATTCTCCACCAGGGAAGTTGATCCACTGTGGAAACTCTTGTAACAAATAATGCAATGTTTGAGAATGATGATTTATCATTGGTAAGTGCAACACAGAATACCCATCAAAAGTAAGCAAATCTAGTTGACTATACTTCGTCATCAAGTTATTCTTGTTCATGAACGAAACGAGATAAAAGCAGATGAGATAGTTTCCATGAAACGAGGCATAATGTAGATTGCACCATCCTTTATTGGTAGAATCGATGTTTAACCATAGTTCTGGAAATCTTTCCACTAATCTTTTGGTTATGGGTAAATTTCCTTGAATCACTGCATTTCTTAATCTCTCCAGTGGCTCCAACATTATATTGATGACTTATTTAGAGATTTATGCTGTGGTTGATAATGCTTTATCCAGTGGAGTATAGTGTTTTATCCAGTAGCTTATCCAGTGAGTTATGCAGTGAATTTTCAGGTTGTTTGTAGTGACTTATCTATTGAGAGATCTAATTCTCGTGTGTGCTAAAATTCTGTGATTGATCTATCAAGGAGTGTAAATCTGACAATGTCTAGGAACTTGAATCTAATAGAATTCTGTCTCTCTTCAGCTTTGATCTTCACTTTATCCCTAATTACTGGTGTTGGTCAAGATCTCTATAACTCCTGTTTTACCACCGTCCCACAGATTGATCAATTTGATCAATTTCAACGCTATTTAAGATTTAAAAATCTCACACACTTCAGAAAGTAACAAGAATCGTCAATTGACTTTTACAAGACGTGTTCTTAGTGGTGTATACCTAAGTATCAGTATGAATTTATAATTACCAGAAGGATTCTCAATCGGTTGAGAAAAAACAGGTGAGGATTCTAGGAACGAGTGAGAACCGGTACAGTACAACCATACTTTGATCTGGAAAGACAAGCATTCACTTACTAGTGGAGACAGAATTGTATCACCTACTAGGGAGACGCAATTGAATTTCGTATATCAAGAGGAATTACAACCTCGGGTCACAGAAGCTCAATACTAAAAAAATCTCTCAGTAAATTATCACCACGAGTCACCACAGGAGAGGAAGAACATCACCGACGATATCTGATCCCAGTAGATATACACTAAAGTGATTCATTATAATTTCTGCAATATCAGGAGATTGGCGAAGTGATTCTTTTATAGAATACTGGATCTAGGCAGTCTTATATTACAGCTTCTAAACATAGAATCTGCTGCTTGTATCTTTGACTAATTGTCATTGATTAGAATTCTCATACTTGGTGAGCTTACGCAATTGATACTTACAAAATTGATACTTTACTCCTACAAGGTTCCTTACAGATACGGTTAATTTGAGCTAATCTAATCTGAGATTACACTAATACTGACACAATTTCTGAACCAGCAAACAACTTGGATCTAATACCAAATCACTCCAAAAGCATTCTCCTACTTCATATAAAAGAGTTTCAACCATCTCCCTAAATCTCATAATTCATCTACAGAGTACTCATTTACCAAACCTAATATCCTAATAATCTAATAATCTTCTAATGTTCAAAATCTTATCTATATCAGATATCCAAGGGAACTTAAACGCTTTTCAAGAACTTTATGAATCACAGGATAAAGTCGATTTCATAATTCATACAGGCAATTTTGGATTCTGGAACAACGACACAATTGAAGACTATAATGAATTGGCGTATCTAAAACAAATCGTGGCATTTCTGGAAGTTCTTGATAAACGTTTGGTGGAAGAGTTGAATGATTTTAGTATAATATCAAATCACAAGCTACTGACACTCGATCAGTATAACGAGCTTAAGGCCAAGTTGGATGGAAATGCCATCAGTCAGCTAGATTTGTATTTATCAGGAGAATTGAAACTACCGTGTCCCGTTTATACGATATTTGGTCCCTTAGACGATCCCAAAATCGTCGATAAATTTCAATCTGGCGAATATGTCGTTCCAAATTTGTTTGTTATTGACCATACCCAAAACTATGAGGTCGAAACACCACTTGGACAGCCTAACATTAGATTATATGGTTTGGGTGGCTCCCTTAAGATCCATAGCCTTTTCGATAACGGTAATTTGGATTATCCAAACTTGAGTGGAAAGATTGGAGAGTTGTGGATCACGTTGATTCAAATAGCTGAATTTTATTCAAACTTTGTCAAAACTAATAGTTCAAACACGATCAATATCTTTATTGCACATGCTCCTGTGATCAAGACTCCATTGTTGGAACATTTGGCGATCCTCACAAATTCAGACTTCACTATAAGTCAAGGTCTACATTTCAGATACCCCGTGATGGGCAATGGTATGAGTTTTGTCGATAGTATGGGAGGTTCTGCGGGTTATATTGAGAACTATAGATCTAAATTTTCGAGGTTGCGGATGATTTTGGGTGAATTGTGGTTAATTATTAAAGAAGATTTGGTGGAAATTCTAGATGACGACGTAGGAAAGGGAGAAAAAGATGGAAGAGATCAAGATTATGAAGGACCCAGGTCAGAGAAGTCAGAACTATACCAATCGATAGAATTAGGATTAAGTCTATTTGATAAAATTCCAATCTCCGTCAACGATTCAGGTGAAAAAATCGTTTGTTTAAGTTTAAATGATGAAAATGAAGATCTAGAGGCTAACAAAAAGATCCTCAAGAAGATTAATGACTATTACTTTCAAGCTTACTATAATTTATGGCATTTTAACTTGTGTGACCATAAATCTGGTGGAAATGAGTATAATTTCATGGTTTTCAGGTTGGATGAAGAAGGGAATTTCAAATTGCACCACTGTAATAGTCAGGGATTTAATTTCAAGTTCAAAGTACAGGACGAAGAGGAAGAAGAAGAGTATGAAGAGGATAAAAAGTCAAAGTTCAACGCTATAGAATACACTCCAAAAACTGGTGTGAAGAAACAGATATTATATAGTGACTATAATGAAGACGAGGACGAGGAAGAGGATGATAATAACGATGATAGAAGCAAATCTTACGGCGGCCGGTTTTTTAGAGGCAGTTCAAGGGGAAGAGGAAAGGGTAGAGGTAGAGGTAGAGGGTTTAGGGGAAGATCCAGGGGCCGTGCTCCAAGAGGATAAATAATTGATGGAAAAATTGACCAGATATTTCGAAGTGTATCGAATGATAAGAAGGTAGAGTGTGAAATATTATTATAATAGGTAGGACGAACTACACTGGTCAATAGATCATTTTTATGACAACCTGGTTAAAGGGCCCAAAACATCTTATTCAACATCAGGACAAAAACTATAATCTTCTGGTTTTCATTGATATTCTGTATATTAAGGTATCATCTAAAGTTATGAAGGACAACAAAGATTTCAGGAATTACTTGAAGCCAATATTTGGATTAATCCATACTGAAGATCTCTTTATAAAAAATGATAAACTCTACCAAAGAGGATCATTGAAATTCCTAAAGATTGATAGGATATCAGATGAGATATCTGCCAAATAATTCCACCGGCTTATGATTATGTCTCAAGATTGACAGGATATCATATATCTTCAATCTCCTGATACTTTTACCGGCTTATGATTATCTCTCAAGATTTTTCAGACTCTCATTCATTGACTAGTCATTATTCTTGACCATCCTCAATAACATCCCACAAGCATCTACGCTTCGCTCAGATACTTCTTCTTGATATTCAGTTCTGATCCTCCTCACTTCTCATTACATTCTACATAAAATCTCTATTAATGGTGATTTTCGACGATAAATCTTCCTGGATGGTTTGTTTTATCTTTCTTAGTCGAAGCTACTTTTCATTTCATATAATCCAAGTTCTTTCAACGGTATATTCTCTCCATCTCCGATTCTCTTCTCACTTTCATAGGATCTTCTGGAATAATAGTAAAATATATTGCTATAGACGACAATTTTCACTATCTAAACTCTTCTAATACACAAATTCTGAGCGTCGAGTTCTTAATGCTATGATTTAATGTTCAAACGGTAATTTTTGTCCAAACATCACAGGGCCATCTTCCTTGATTCTGTAGAAAATGTAGAACCACATGGTGGCACCTAAAGCTTTAGAGGCCCATTTGATTTTGAAGTCCACGTGTGGTTTAGAAACTGGAGCGTGACGTAAATATCTTGCAATATGGTGTCCTGCCATTATGTAGTGGTGATATGGAGTATCCTGTATCAACGAATTTTTTCAAACACTTGAATTTGGTTGGTTGATTTTCGACTGCGTGACTTGGGTCACGTTTGCAAAATATAGTTTAAGAAGGGTTAATACAAATGTCGTTTAAATGGGGTATTTTAAGTAGACATCTTAAATCCATGAGATTGATGAATTTTTCGACTTTCTAGAAAGAATAGTTGTTTTCATGGCTAGCATTCATCTGTTAGAAACTAAGGATCAAAAAGGCTATGGCTTGGTTATATGCAGGATATTCGAAGACAGTTTAAAATAGAACTTGACAGGACTCCTCAATAATAGCGATATATACACATTTGACACATGATTTACTCATAGTTACTATCTGTAGTGTGATTAATTACCCACAGTATATTTTATTGAATCACTGGAATTGCAAGTATCTCACTAAATCTCATACGTCATTTGGTTTCTCGTCATTTACTAGACTTTCAAAGATTTAGACCCCTTTTCCTGTTGTAAAATGTATTCTATTCTTAGCAATATGGCTCCTCTGACTTAGTTTTCATTTCATCGTTCAACCGCAGTCGTGTGGGGTGCCTGCGGACTTCCTAGCTACCTCCTAGCTACCTCCTCGCCACTCCCTAGCCAGCCCTCGCAGCCAGCCATACAAAAAAAATATCAATGAAAATGCTGGACGCGCGTCCATTTTAGGAAATTATCGCAACCATGGCTGCAATTATGAACGTTTTATTTCAACCAGCACTTGTGCTTGACACACTGTACGTCATTCAGGTTCCATACTAAATATCAGATTACTAACTAGATCTTGTTTATGTTTCATATCGCACCAGCATCCCCATACTTTAGATTTATCCCTTGCAAGCCATCTTTTTGGATCAGTGCAAAATGTATGATCTGTTAAGGGGTATTGATTCGACCCTGATGGAGGTGGAAATGTATAAATATGGCCAACTATCCGTGGTGGTAGATACATAATTTTTATTATCATCAAACAATAATGAAATATTCCTCCATCTTCACATCAGCAATCTTAGTCTCCACAGCTTTAGCTGCCTATGTTCCTTCCGAACCATGGTCTACCTTGACTCCTGACTCACCTGCTCCTACTGGAGCTACGACTGACCACACTCATAAGTTTGGTATTCAAATTAAGACCGTGTCAGCTGCCTCTGCAGTTAAGAGAGATGTCGATCAAATCGGTGATGGACAAATCCAACAAAAAACTTCTGTAAAATTCTCTTCTGTCCCAACACCAACTGTTGTGAATCAGATCGGTGATGGCCAAATCCAACACCAAACTACCGCCACAGTCGTCAACCAGATCGGTGATGGACAAATTCAACACCAAACTACTGCCACAGTTGTTAACCAGATCGGTGATGGTCAAATTCAACACCAAACTACTGCCACAGTCGTCAACCAAATTGGAGATGGTCAAATCCAACACCAAACCACTGCAACCGTCATTAACCAGATCGGTGATGGTCAAATCCAACACCAAACCAAATCCGTCGTCAACCAAATTGGTGACGGTCAAATCCAACACCAAACCACTGTTTCTGGTGCTTCTCAAATTGGTGATGGCCAAGTCCAACAACCAACCGGTGCACCATCTCCAGATTCTCCATCCGATGGATCTACACCAACAGCTTGTGGTACTGAAAACTCCTTATACATGGAATTGAAGGGTGGTGTTTTGACTGACTCTCACGGTAGATTAGGAGCTATTGTCGCCAACAGACAATTCCAATTCGATGGTCCTCCACCACAATCTGGTACTATCTACGCTGGAGGCTGGTCCGTCACCAAAGAAGGTAACTTAGCTATTGGTGACAACGACAGCTTCTATCAATGTCAATCCGGTGACTTCTACAACTTATATGACCAGTCCATTGGTGCTCAATGTGCAGATGTCAAATTATCTATCATTGACTTGATTCAATGTTAAGCATGCACTCTAACGGTTTCATTTCATATCAGTTGTAGAGGAATCAAATTATCATCAACTATCGATTAAATGATTGGAATGGTATAATAAAATTATTTCTTCGACTCGTCCTTCTTTCCCTTGTCATTTTCGTGTATATTAGTTACGGTTATAAAACGTTAAAAATATGTCTTCCCAAATGTAGAACAAACAATAATTTCTTGATCCTGGTGATTTTTTGTTGGTGTTTTAGTTTTGGAATGGCTGATCTGAATTAGGGATATGAAGCTTTATAGAAGGGCCGGAAGCGTAGTTTCTAATCTGCACAACAATGCAGCCAAGCATAATGCGAGATAATAAAATGATTACATCAAAAATCAAAAAATATTTCTTAAATCTGCCATTCTTATAATTATTGTTAGATAATAGGAAGTCAAATAATATAGAGGCTCAATATAAGCCAGTTCGAGATATTCAAATAATATGCTGGAGTTTTGAACTGACTTAGCATGGAATTAATCTACTACTTATTATTGTCACTATTCAACTCTAAGTTGTAATTTTAAGTAGAGTTATCGAGTTTCCTGGTCGAATTTTGATTGAAAGTTATCAAATTGCATCTAATACTTATCAAATTGAAACTGATAGTCATCAAATTCTCTACTATTCCACAAAGTACCAAAATCAATTAGAAAACTGAATAACTTGATGACTATTAGTACCATATTGAAATTTCTTATTTGTCTAGACTAAGGACGTTTCCGTGTCTGTACTCCTTTTATACTAAGTTAGGATATCAGTACTATATTCTTCGTATACTAGTTGAGGACAATACAACGACATTGTAATTTCCACTTGCTGCAAAAAATTTACAATTTTTTACATTATTATCAAGAAAACACTAATGGTACAAAACATCTAAAGTCTGAAAACTCGGTTTACAACTCTAAAAGCTGGTCCATACTATACTTACACTACTACAGTAAAGTTTGTGTTGCTATTGTGCATTTAAATAAGTCTATTATTTTTTAGTATTTTTTTCGAAGTCCTCAGACTCTGAAATAATCAACTCGTAGATTACCTAGACTAAATCATGGAGTGACAGTGGAAGAATTAGATAGTCAGCGAGGTCGAGCATATAATATCAAATTGAAATATCTGAAAGGATACAACAAAATTAGACTTGCAAGGTCTCATAGGTAAATTTGTATTGAACCTCTCATTATCAATTCACCTTTACCTCTTCAAAAATCCCTTTTGTTTCGAAGGACTTCTATGATTTGGACTGGTCATGGTATATGCAACGCTGGTGTAGACAGTGCTCTCCGAGTTGAAAACCATTGGGTCATTTGAGTCCTGGCCACCTTCGTTGTAGTGTAAAGTTACTGAGCTGAAGTTTGCAAATGGGTCGTTGGCATCCTTCGCAAGACTCTTGGTTCCCGAACTTACGGAGTCTTCGGTCTTCAAGTCGACACTTTCTGCAGGCTTTTCGTACTTCTTTGTCGATTTGGCGAGGACAGGAATCATAGGAGGCTTCTGGTTCCTTAACAAAGCCCATTGAGTACTCTTGAAGAATACATGGTTCTTGATATCGGATGCACCGGCTTTGGACCCTAGTCTCTTAACTTCGTCCTTGACTAGCAATTTCTTGATGAGACTCTTACAGTTGGAAGAAATCGACTGAGTATCGAGGAACTTGACGTCCTTTTTCAACACGTTTGCAAACGTCTTCTTCCTATCCGAACCCTTGAAAGGCGTGGTACCATAAAGCATTTCATAGATGAAGATCCCTAAAGTCCACCAGTCGACAGCACTTGTATGACCCTTTCCACGGATAACTTCCGGTGCAATATACTCTTCTGTACCCACAAACGAGTTTGTTCTAAACCCATCAATGCATGCTTTAGTATCGAGAGTTGGCCCGTTCTGATGATGATGGTTTCCTCCCGATGACAAATGAGACTTGTTGAATGATATTTCAGGGAACTTAGAGCTCTCACTCTGCTTCGAAAGATCAAAATCACTCAACATAATATGGCCAGACTGGTGAAGAAGGATATTTTCAGGTTTGAGATCACGATAGATAAATCCCATAAGATGCAAGTATTCCAAAGCTGCAGTGACTTCTGCCGCATAAAACTTGGCCTCGTTTTCTGAGATACATTTAGTTTCTCTCGTTTGTAAGGCTCTGAAAAACTCTCCTCCCATACAGTATTCCATACACAAGTACAAGTAATCATTGGACTGGAACGAATGGTATAGAGTGACGATGAACGGATGGTTGGACGTGGCTAGGATTTCCTGCTCTGCAAGCGCACGTTTGATTTTATTCCGTTCAATCATTTCCTTCTTGCTCAAGATCTTCATGGCATAGAGCTTGTTGGAGATCTTCTCTCGCACAAGGTACACTTTTCCCACATCACCTTTTCCAAGGAGTCGGATCTTTTCGAAGCAATCTGGGTTGACTTGTACGTCCATAATTTTGGTGGACGCACTGGAGTACATTCTCTCCTGGGTGTAGGTACGTGGCCTTCCTGAGAGTTTCAACTCTCCAATATGTTTGCTGACGTCGAAAACCTCTTCTTCCTTGAGGTCTGCTTTAGGTTCACTCAACAACCTGTGAACAAGAGGCGCGGAGGCTACTCTTCTCAAAGTCCGCTGAAACGGAGATGTTGGAGGATTGAGAGTTAGTTTGATTGGGCCCTTATCGATTGGGTCAGCACCATAAGATTTGTTTGTAGTTCTAGAATAGGCGAGATGGGGTGAGGCGAGAGGCGAGTTAGTGACTGGAGAGTTTGGAAGCGGAGAGTTTGTATGTTGAGAATTTAGTGAAGATTCGTGATTCCTTGATTCATTATGAGATTCATTAATATGGCTTTCATTTAGATGGCTTTTCTGGTTCTTTTCATTTCTATGACATTTACGTTCATTATGTTCATTATCTTCATCGCTTGCACTCTTTTCGTCGCTGGAAATCTGCTTCGCTTTTGGTTTCGTCCCATCAAGAGAGAAAACCGAGTCGTTGTGTCTCAAACTTACTGATAAGTCTTCACCAGTTTCTTCAAATTTGGGCTGGTTCGATTTAAGATGTGGTGGTAAGCCCTGGTGGGCGAAATATAAGCTCGAGGCTACCAAATGATCATTTTTTGGAGACTCAGGTAACTTTATTCTGATATTTGAAGATTTCGCATCCCTTGGGCTCGATGGAATCCGGGTCAGGAATTTGTTATGGGAACTTGCCGGACTTGAAACTGACCGTTTCCTGCCGAGATTCTGCGGAGGAGTATCTGGGATATCTGTAATGTTTTCTGAAATCTCTGGATTTGGGGAGTCCGAGCGTGGTTCACCAAGTACGTCATAATTGTCGTTAGAGCCCTTCATGGGAGATCTATCGCTCGAAGATGACGATACCGGTGACGAAAACTTGAAAAGACTCTTTAATTTATTGAAACTGGGCTGCTTGTGAAGCTCCTCGGTGGGCGGCGGAGTCAGCGACGACTCATATGATTTCTGTTCATGCTCCGACAGAGTACTATCTACGTGATCCTTATTAAAGAAGAACTTGGAGATAGAAATCGATCTTGATCTATGAGAATCGTCGCTCTCTGGCTTAATATTTGGAGGAGCCTTTAAAGTTGTAGAATCCTTTGGATCATTTTGAAATATAGAGTTGAACATTGCCATAAGAACTGATACTATGAGAATAATGAATAATGTCTCAAGCTGTATGATGTCTGAAGGTTAATGTTGTGAAGTCTGATTAATGTCAGTTATGAAGACAGAAGAATGTCTGGTTTGAAGAGTGTCTGGTCTGATGTTCAATTTCAACTATAAG
>Ga0065707_10000187_pt1 | contig 39744 bp, 51 predicted proteins | sample SwiRhicommuniRL3_FD_59094 | JGI IMG/M metagenome (GOLD analysis project Ga0065707, IMG submission 59094) | Switchgrass rhizosphere bacterial communities from Rose Lake, Michigan, USA - RL3 v2 (version 2) | ecosystem: Host-associated > Plants > Roots > Rhizosphere > Soil | place: East Lansing...
CTTTTCGGTCTCATCACGAGGTTCTATTGTGGTAATTTCTAGTCTTGATTTCTGTATAATTCTCAAGTTTTTTCTGTCTTAATAGCTTTCTTGATTTATTGTGATTCAGTGATTTTCTTGGAATCAAGAAAATCAAAGTGAATGTATTATTTATTCATGTTATCATTTCGACTCATTTTCATCACTTTCATCGTAATCCAGCTTCTCATCAATTTTTCTTTGCAATTCTTTATAGCGTTCATACTTTTTTGTCCAGCTAGACAGAACAAACCATTGCCCTATTCCAATTCCTAGCCCTATTGGGGCAATTAGAAACGGAACAAAACGCACCAAGACAAGTCATGACCAAATAACGGGAACAAGTCTTGCAAAATAAACATTTCCCCTAACTTCACGCTACATGCCGACCGAGATTTCCACTATTTACTCCGGACTGGGCATGTTATTTCTGTTTTCTAACTAGTATGTTATTTCCATCTAATTTTACTTCGTATTTTGGAACCGCTCGGACTGCTGGGGGTTTGGTTGGGTTACCCGTCCTAATGTCAAATTTGGAACCATGCCAAGGACATTCAACTTCATATCCTTCAAGGGTACCCTCATTTAAGGGACCTCCAACATGGGTACAGACATTTCCTATAGCATAATAATTCCCCTGCGCATTAATAATACAGACTTTTTCTCCTTCTAAATCAACTGCCTTCATACTTGAAGGTCCAATATCCTTAGTTTCGGCAACCTTGACGAAGTTCTCGCTCAAACTATTCACAATTAATAATTCAAAAAAGTATTTTAAGAGCTAGNATTTCGTACTAAAAAATTGNTAAAGTTCAATAGAATCGCGCTTTGGGAGAATTTTATGATAATGAAGAGCATGTTCGCATTGCAGTTTGTAATGATAGCATTATTGGTATCTAGTCTTGCCATAATCGCAATTCATACGATACATTCTGCAGAAGCAGCAGCTGGAAGAGTTAGAAATGATTGTGTTCCGCTTAGCGGCTCTGGTAACAATGTCTATGTGTCATGGTTCTCGATTAGAGAATAAAACCGGAGTCACCACATACAATGCAATTAATATTACAAAAAAATCTATTATGATTAATGTATATTCAAAATTTCATACTTCAGACGTAAGTTTACTTTGACATTCTGGAGAATGCCTCTTCTGCAGCTTTTTTCATTTCTTCTTCTGAAAGGTCTTTTATGTGGGTGGCTATATTCCACTGGTGGCCGAAGGGGTCTTCCAGTCGACCATGACGGTCACCCCAAAACTGATCTGTAACCTGATCTAAAACCTTCGCGCCAGCAGATATTGCTTTTTCAAACGTCGCATCAACATCTTCTACATACATATACAATGAGATGGAGCTCCCACCAATCGACTTTGGTGAGAGATTTTTCATCTCTGGAAATTCGTCAGATAACATGAAGACAGAATCACCAATCTTTAATTCAGCGTGTGCAGTCTTACCATCTGGGGTTTTCATGTGACCACGTTCCTCAGCACCAAACGCTTTTTTATAAAATTCTATCGCAGCATCTCCGCCTTTCACTGTGATGTAAGGAGTTATTGAATGATAATCTCTTGGAATTTTTACTTTACTCATGTTCAATGTTAGCTTTCATATTATTTATTTTTTCTGCAAGTGATCTCCTTTTTCAATTTGTTTTTGACAATATCAACTTCAAACATATAGCAACCTGAAACTTAATCACCCAATAACAAATTGATACATCTATAGTGCAAATACTTGATTGTCGCTAGTGATATTAGTATATCCATAATAAACAATAAAAAAAATTTGGACTGCTATTAATTCTCAGTTAATTCAATAATCTGGTGTGCCTGCTTGTTGTCCAGGTGTTGAGGGAGGAATTGCTGAATTTGCTCCTGACGACTGGTTACCAGTTTGGTTACCAGTTTGATTTCCTGCTTGTGTAGCATTGCCCTGAGCAAAGACAGTTGACATTTGTATTGCTATTAAACCACTCAACATTGTGCAGATTGCGAGTGCTAAGACTAGTGCGAATGTCTTTTTGTTTGTCATGTACAGTTCGTAGTTTTTATTATTTATTAGGAAGTTAAATTTGAATTATTTTTTGGTTTAAACATGTAACTTAGTTAAGCCAAGTTATTATACTCGACGACTACACGTCTCACAGTCTTTTAACCATCATGCAAAGGACACTGGTGGGACATCTCCTGTCTGCTTCTATCTCCCACCAGTTTGAACTATTTTATAATTTGTTGTTCATCAAATACTAAGGCTTCCAAATACACTGGTGGGAAATTAATTTTGTCAGACTACGATTCTTCCCACCGGTTTGAACTGTATTATATTTTATTGTGCTTTCAAATCTAACGCAACCATCAACATTCCGCCGGTAGGTTACTTGCTTCTAAATACAACACCCACCGGTGGTCTCTAACCTTTATTAAATTTGAATCCCAGGCTATAGCATGGAATCAACCACAGCATTGATGTTTGTTGTCGTAGGAGCGTCGATAGGCCTATTTGGAATGGCCCTGTTAAATGTCATTCAAACCTTCCAACACATAAAACCTAATACAATATAATATTAAATTTGTTTCTATCGGCTAGTATCGAATTAGAGAATACTAATATTCGCTCATGATGTTAAGAGTTTGCGCAAAATAGACTTAGCAAACTTGCAAATTCTTACAACTTTCTACCTGTACTTTCTACGAAGGACCTTTTATAATATCGATTGGTAAAAATACAAAGTCTAAACACCAACTGGTGGGAAATTGGTTGTCTCTTGTTCATTCAATCAATTAACTCCTCCCATCAGTTGTTTATTTAAGATCAAATATGTATTTAGTAATTATAAAAATATTTGGTTTAATGACAGAAATCTTACTTGATACTTGTATACTTTTTAGGTAACAATAAGAAGATCTTAAAATTGATTATAAGACTAATCATCCTAATAAAATATAATAATTCTGGAAGTGAGAAAATCAGACTTTAGAGCAACTAATTGATAGTCAAGTGCCCTTTGCACTGGTCATTTCCGATATGAGGATGCCTAATATGGACAGTTTAGCATTGTTAAATAAAGCAAAAAAACTTAATCCCAAGGTAAGAACGATGTCAGTAAGTGCTTACGATTTTAAAAATAATCTTATTTTTGAAAAGTATCTCCAACAAGGGATCATAGAGTCGTTTACGGAAAAGCCTATAAGAATAAATAGATTATGTCAAAAAGTAAGGGATCGACAAGTAGAGGAAAAATCTAATTAACTTGAATCACATACGTTTAACTTTTTTATAATTTGTTGACGAATATATTACCGTTATGTAATATCATTCTGAGACGTCGATGCGTATGACACTATCGGTTTGCCCCAATTCCAAGGTTTTACGCATGATTTTAACTTTTTAGTATTTTATTTTATCTTTTATAAAACTCAAAATCATCTCTGCTATTTTTTTCAGCCTCATTTACTCCCCATAAAAACTCCACATAGTGCTGTGCAAATATAGTTACAAGGAATCTAAACAGATCTTCTGTAGTTTTGAACCCATATTTTTCCTTCAGCCTGTCGATGTTCTCTTTATCCTTTGAACTAAGTTTAAGACGAATTTCTTTCATTTTTGTTTACCTATTATGCGTTATCTTTTTAATAATTTTCTACGAATTAGAGTCCTATATTCCCAGGTTTCAAACTCATTTAAAAGTAGTGCTAGTCAATGTTTGCGACTTTCTTCTATCAAATGTGGCAGCGTAGACCATTTTCTTATACAGTGCGAACAGTCGATTCTGCTAAAAGTAGTGAGACTAGCTCAGGTCAACAAGTTCTCGTTGTGAGAGAGCAGTTGTTCCAATACAAAGGCAAAATTTACATGCTGGCTAGCCATCCAAGGGAAAGACTTGGAAAGATTATGTCAACAGTTCGACCAGATATATCTCAAGATTGGATAATTTTCCTTACCTTAATCTATCTGATATTGACTCATGACCACTAGACATTACGACACAAAATAAAGAGATTTTTTGGGACACCCGCCGGTGAAGCACATATGATAAGATCTAAAAGTTCAAATTAAATTAGTATCAAAGTTAGAAACCTGTCAAAGCCAGGTGTAAATAATTATTTGAATCAGTGACTTTTAATGTATCACATCCTTTTAATGGAAAAATGGACAATTGGTCTTGATTGCAGACTGGGCACAAATAATTAGTTCCAAGGATTTTTTTCAGCCATGATTTATTCAGACAAGTTGCATTCCAAAGACATTCATCGCAAATTAGGAATATTCTTTCACCGTACTCTTGATTTTGGGTGTAGTTCAGTATCATTTTAATCTAGGCCGTATCATAATTTTGCATTTTCTGATATTTAATCTTCGATTATTTCAGTTAAGGGATGTACGCTCTGCTTTCATGCCTTATTATAGATACTATGCGGTTTAGAAATGGATTTTGGTGACCGACAAAACCAAAAAATCGCTCAAGGATTTTATACCATACGAAAGAATAACAAAAGCATAATTGAACACCAATACATGTAGTCATTGGGCCTGTAATAAAGCAGATAACACCTGCGTAGGATGTGGTACTATAATTTGTTCGATATGTCTAAAAGAACCTGCAAATTGCAAATGTGAAAGTAAAGATATTTGTTGCACGTCATGATTTAGAGTTCGACCAGTTTCTCATCTATTGCAAAAGATGGGATTTGAAACTTGCATATAGTAGGCTTCTAACTCATACTATATCTTTTAGCTTTTTGGTTTTAGTAACCTCGTTGGTTTTTGTATCATGAGGCTGGTCCTTTGTGAATCAAATTGACTCAAAATTTAGCCCACTTTCGATAGCCTNGAATAATTTCAGGCAAAATGCTAATGATTTTGGTAAAGTTGATAACCANCAAGATATTAGTATGGTGTTCAATCTTTTGGTATCCTTTTGGTATCCACGAGGAGAATGGGAGCTACCACGATCCACGATTTCGCTCAGCGCTTGTCGTACTCGTCGTGGCGGCGAAACCAGAATCCTGTTTCGTTGCGTCCCTTGGGAGCGCGGTCGAGCCACTGGTACATTCCCCAAAGCCCGTCTAGTCCGCGTGCATAGGTGGAATAGGTGTGGTACACAGCACCCTCCTCAAACACGAACGCACTCATGCCCGGTCTCTCGCGGGTATACGTGGCCACGTCGGTTCCGGTCATGGCCGCGACCTCCGCGACTGGACTCTGGTTGTCGCGCGACTGCCACTTTCGAGCAGCTTTCCCTCCGAGAGGCTCTTGTGTCGCCCCCTCGCGCCGGTAGTTGTATTCAAAGCCTCCTTCACGCTGTTGCTCCTCACTGAACCAGACATTAAAGTCAAAGTTAAAGTCACTGCCAAGCGATGATGCCCAAGGGAACGTCCAACCCATCCGGCGCTTATACGCCTGCAGTTTTGTAAGAGGCGCTCGTGATACAGCTGAAAGTGTAACGTCGTGGTTGGCCAGGTGGACTACCAAGCCGTCGAAGGCGTCGGCGATGGCCGAGCAGGCCGGACAGCCCGCCGTATAGTCTGGCCCGAACATGAAGTGATACACGAGGAGCTGTGAGCGCCCACCGAAGAGGTCTGCCAATGATGCGCTGCCCTCGTCGGTCTCAAATCGATACTCTTTGTCGATTAGAACCCACGGCAGTTTTTGCCGTTGCCGGGCAACATCGTCGCTACGCCGCGTGAGCTCTTTTTCGGCCTCTAACAGCTTGAGCCGCGCTGCAAGCCATTGTTTACGTGTTACGATTTTATGTTTCATCAATGCCCATCTCCAAAATTCTTGGAAGCACCCAATGCATCTACATGTACAATAATCATACAGTCACCGTTACCTTTTATCACGTATGGAGCGTTACCATTGGGAAGTATTTCACTATTGTCATCTTCCAGATACGAATCTCTGAAAGTTGTGTTATGGCCATTATTCCACGTTTCAGATATATTTAATATTACCATCAAAGTATGATGTCTTCTATCGAATATATTAATTTGATAGTGATTTGCCTTTCTTTCCTGTGACCAAAGAACCATGCTTGCCAAGATATTCAATTGATAGGTTTGAAGCCATAGGTGCCCATGACGCTATCGGTTCTAAAATGGCCTAAATTACAAAATCGATTACTAAGCTTGATTTTCTCTCACAAGATATGGTGGAAAGATTTTAATCATGCTCGAATAATATTGATTGGTTTTATTGACGCTGGAAGATAAAGACATCATTCAAGTTGACGCAACTGTAATTATAGGTGTTATGATACTTCTTACACTCTCAATAGGATTCGATTCATCTATTAATGCTCAGAAAGAAGAGAATCTTACCAGATTACTAATTACATTGGCAATAATAGCCCCTTTCACAGCATCAGCAGTTCTAGCAATCCTGACAAACCTGATGAGTAAGTATACAGAACAACTTAAGAAAATATCTATATTAATAATGGCAGTTGGATTTGGTTACTTAATTTTCGTAATTGCTGCGTTTATGGCGTCACTATATTACTTAATATGATTAGATAGTACTTCCATTTCAGAGTTACTAATTCTAGTATCTAAGTTTCGGGCCGTAGGTACCGGTAACGCTATCGATCCTAAAATGGGATTCTGGATGTAAAATTAACTGGTAATCTTCGACGTATTTGAAACGTTTAGAGTTCATCGGGATTTGAACATTGAATGGAATAGAGTTCTATTACTTGATATTTATCTTCATTCTATCTCCACCAAGGTTTTATCATCCAAATTACCGCGTATAATAGACGAGTTTTATGGAGTCGAGACGATTGGAAAGAAAGATCAAAAAATGATAGTTTACTTAAATTAGCTCACAGTACAATATACTGCATGATACATGAGGATGAGCACATAATTCGGTGTAGCGAATGTGGAAGAAACTTAATAGTTAAAGATAATGTAAATAACGGGCTAGCATTTTTGAGTCACCTAGAGGTAGACCACGGAATTACCTACTTGCCTCGACGCATGACTAAGGACAAGACCATAACTAATACTCAACAAGAATCACAAATAGCCGATACTAGTTCGGTGTCAGAAACTATGAAATGATCTTGTCTCATTTACCCATTGATTTTCTGGTTAAGACCCGTAGGTTATTGTTCCCCTACGAACCCTCCAGCTTTGAAAAAAAAGGAAGTCCTATACGCCGATCTCTTTCGCTAATTTTACTAGTTTTTTTCCGTCCTCTGTGAGACTATTGAATACCTTATTTTTAACACTCTTTCGAGCTACGAGTCCACGCTTTTGTGCCTTAAGGAGCAGTTTGTGTCCGTATCCATATGCACCTAACTTGGTCAGCAGTTCTCTTGTTGGATATCCTCTTCCAATACCAAGTGTCTTTAACAACCTTACAAGTCCCCTCTCCTCTACGAGTATTTTTAGCAATCTTGCTTCTTTCATTGTGCATTAGTAAGTCTGACTAATTATATAATCGTTACTTATTTCCAGTTACAAATCTATGTTACTATGAATCCTGAAAATTTTGTTAGAATTTAGAATTTGAGGATAATCTTAATAAATTTCGGGAGTAGTTCGATTCATCCAACAGTCAAAGCATACTTCAAAATCTAGCTGATAAACCTCAATTTTATTTTTATTACATATTTGACATAATTTTTCCATTTAACGAACTTGTAATTCTTAGATATAATAGTATATCATTTTAGTTATCTGAGATGATTTCATGATGAAGTTTCGCTTTATTACTAAAATCTTGAAATAAATACAATTAATGATACATTTGATACTTTATCTAATACTATTTCTTTTGCCAATATCAATTTGTGTACGTTTATTGCCTTTTTATGATTTTCATGCAGAACCAACAGTTAGTATTGTTTAACGATGAGTTGTATAGCCAAGGTTTTTAAGGAATATTACTACTCTAATTGATTATTATGCGAAGAGGAGTTGTGATTATGCCAAAGTCAAAGGCTGCCAAAAATGGCGAACAGCGGATCACCACAAACAGAGATAATATTAGACATCTGGAATATTTTAACAACGGTCAGTGGAGACACAGTGACAAATGTAGACAGTTTACAAATAAAGAGTGCACATTAAAGAGTGCCAAAAGTTCTTTTTGATAAGCATTATATTCAGAGGATTTTCCTGCAGTCGAATTCTAACATCATTGAATCAACTTACACACTACATCATTTTGTTACCACTTTGTAAATACAACCTCATAATGCTGTAAAATTCACAGCAGCATAGTTGTAGTATCCATCAATTAGTTGCGGTTGTATGCGATTGTATTGTAATTGCATAATTTCATCAATAATTTGCTAATTATTTCTGCAAACTATCCAGAAAAATCTTATATTACTTGACCATTATCGGTTAGACATGACGATAGAACGCATCTCAACTGGCATACCTGCGCTAGATGCGCTAATCGAGGGTGGAATCCCAAAAGGCTTTACTGTTTTAGTAGCAGGCACCCCTGGCACTGGCAAGACTATACTTACGACGCACTTCCTGTATGACGGGCTATTAAAAGGTGAAGGAGCTTTATACGTTTCTTTTAGCGAGTCTAAGAATCAATTCTATGAAAATTTTGACAGATTTGGAATGAGATTCTCAGATTTCGAAAGAGATAACAAATTTGCTTACTTGGATTTTGCTTCTATAACCAAGGAAGGTATAACCGATGCACTGGAGGAGGTACTGAATGTCAGTAGAAATATTGGTGCCAAAAGATTGGTTATTGATTCTTTTTCCGCTATATTACTTGCCTTTAATAACATCAACGAGGCTAGAATTGCTCTGCACGTAGTTTTAGGGAAGATGCTAAGATCTGAAGGTATTACCAATATGTTGATAACGGAGGTTCCTATGGGCAGTAATAACATTGGGTCAGGCATGGAAGAATTCGTGGCAGACGGAATTATACAGCTTCAGCATGGTAATACTAACGCAATTCCGTCAACACTGAAGGTAGTTAAAATGAGGTCTACATCAATAAATAGAGAAACTCATGTCTCACTAATTGGTGAAAAAGGCATGGTTGTGTATCCAAAACAACCACTTCAGATGATATTTCCAACATTGAAGGGCAGAATTAAAACGGGAGTACCTGGACTGGACCTAAGAGTCGGAGGAGGTTTTTTTAAAGGAACTACAACAATATTAGCCGGAGCGGCCGGTTCTGGTAAGACAACTTTTGGATTCCAATTCGCTGCACAAGGAGTGCTTGACGGTCAAAATAGTATATTCTGTTCACTCGAAGAATCACCAGGTGAAATTAGAACTATGGCTGAATCACTTGGCATTGATGTTAATGACCTTGAGAAGAAAGGACTTAATATGTTATCTTGGATACCTGAAAATCAAAGTCCAGACGCATTTATTTCAGCATTGGCGTCACGTATAGATGCTCTCAAACCCTCTCTCTTAGTTTTAGATGGCTTGTCGACATTCAAGCATTTGCATAGTCAAGATATGTATTCCATTACCAAGAGACTAGTAAATTTGGTAGAATCATATGACATTACTTCGATATTCACATTTCTTGCAGACCAAGAGCAGAGGCCCAGTCTGACCTCCCATGGGGTATTTTCTATTTTTCATAACATCATACTGCTTCGTTACGTAGAGGCAGATGCCCAGTTAAAGCGAACCATGGTGATACTCAAAATGAGAGCCTCAATTCATGACCAATCCATACTTCAATTTGCAATTCAAAGTAAAATTGGTCTCAAAATAGTAGGTGAGATGAGCGAATATCAGGGTATTTTGAGTGGAATTGCTCAAAAAGTCTATCAAAGTTACATGGAAAAAGAAAAAAAAATACAGCAAAAAGAAACCAGAGATAGACAAAAAAGAAAGGCCAAGTTGGAAGCTCGTCAGAAGAAGATATCTGAGCAAGTGAAACGGAAAACTCTTCGCAGGCCACGAAATAGAATTTAGATGTAACATGAGCAAAGTAACAAATGTCATTATAATTTCCTGTCAAGGACTGCCGACTCTGAAATATGGTTTTATCTATGTCTGAAAAAATTTCCTTCGATGAAGCATTTGGTCAATCTTCAAGTGAAGCAATTAAGATATTAGGAGACGTGGTAGCAAAAATAGTAACTGATTATTTAGAGAGCAGATATTCTATTAACATAACCAAAACAGCAAATAATCCAGCAGCGTTGGACGAAGCACTAGAGCATGCAATAGACGGTGGTAGAACTATTGTTGAAAGAAAATTAATGCATCTTCTTTATGAAAAATTGGCCATTAATCCAATTTCAAAAACAAACAACAATTTATCTTCATTCGAGCAGAGGGTGAATGAGGTTAGACGTATATACTTAAGTGAGTAACTATTTATTACTTCTTTTTATTGGTAAAATAAATATTGTAAAATTGTAATTTAGGCCATTAAAAATGGATTTAAATACATAAATTTTTTGAAAATAAAAGCCAATTATTTTTTTGCAATACTGTTAGGAAGAGTGAACGAGAAGGTAGCACCACGAGCATTTTCATTGTTTTTACCAGAAATAGAACCACCATGTGCGCTGATTATCTTCTTTGATATAAACAGGCCCAATCCAATTCCGGCATCCGACATTGTAGTAAACTTTTCAAAGAGTTTAGGTTGGATTCGAGTATCTATTCCCTTTCCATTATCTTTTACACTGATTCTAACAAAATTTCTAACATCCGGCTTTATTGAGACCATTATTGTCCCAGAATTGGTAAACTTTATTGCGTTATCTAACAAGTTGAACAAGACTTGAGTTATTCTGTGTTTATCTGCATGAATGATAATCGGATGTGATGGATGTATCAATTTAATTTTTGGTTTTACTTTAATTCTAGCATTATTCTTGGTTGATAGATGAGTCCTTCTCTTTATATCATTGACGGCCTCACGAGTGATGTCAATTAGATTAAAATCATCTTTGGCTAACTTTAGCATACCAATCTCTATTCTAGTTACATCTAACAAATCAGAGATAAGTGTATAAAGACGGTCGGCATTTTTTGACAATCTTTCAAGATAGTCTTGACTACTATCAGGATACATTGATAACATTTCGCAATAGCCGATAATAGATTGAGTTGGAGTCCTCAGCTCATGAGCTGCAATATTGATAAATTCAGCTTGTACCTTGTTACGATATCTGAGTTCTTCATTTGTCGCTCTAAGCTTTACATTAAGTTCGCTAAGGGCTTCAAACGATTCACGTAAATCCGAATAAAGCTGAGATATTTCTGAATTTTTTCTTTTTAGCTCCAGGTTCTGTGACCTTATGAGTTCACTTAAATCGGTTATGGATGTAATATTTTATCACCAATCATATCCATCTGTCTGAATAATATCAGACAAATTCAATAAATTCAATAATACAACTGTAATATTAATTGAACTTAAAGCTTTGATAGATCTCCATAAAATTTGATAGAAACCGTTCAAAATCTTAAAATAAATTCAATAATTCAAAATTGAATACTAAAGGATTTTTGAAAAAATGATTTTGCCGGATCTTACATCTCTGAATTCTGAAACAATTTCCTTGCTTTGCGGAATTCCAACATTCTCTTATAGATTACTGATTGAGCCGAATCGAGATTTTTTTCGAAATCCACTATTATCTTTTGGTCATCAACGTCGTCATCTCTGAACCGAATTATTGTGTATATATGGTTTTTTTTCCACATAGCACCAACTATGGCAAGGGGAACGAAAATTAGGCCAAGAACGACTACTCTCAACGCCGAGATTCTCTTTTCATGTATATTTTCGATGTTTTTCATGATTCTATATGGGATAACTAGCTCGGGATTGTCAACCTCTATTCTATCTTCGTAAAAGTGCATTCTAGTGGTAGTAGGACTGGGATATGCTTTGTGACCTCCCTTATATTTAATATAATAAGAATCCGGATTGTCTGGGGAATGCGATCTATGTCTCTCTCCATTCCTGTTCCTCTGGCAACGCGGGTCATTACAGTATGAATATGTATCTCTTTCAGTAGTATCAGAGAGTTTTTCAACAGTCGTTTCTTTTGAATTAATACTTTCTATGTGTGCTCCATGTCTCTCTCCGTTCCTATTTCTCCTACACCGTGGATCATTACAATAATTTTCGCCAATAAAGATGCTCGCTTGATTTTCATTTGTAAGGTGTACCTTATGTCTCTGTCCATTCCTGTTCCTCTGGCAACGCGGGTCATTACAATATGGTTCACCCATCCTAAATTTGTCAATAATCGGATCCTTTTTAGCATTTCTAGAAATTAGTTTCGCCTGTTGTGCTCACTTTTAAGTTTTGAATGGACCATAATTAGTGAAGTATGCGGAGAGCATGTTTACCTACCATTCTTCAAGCTCCGAATCCCCTAGTCCCAAGATTTGTCATAGTCTAAAGGACGTAATAATAATTTCTATACAAGATTCAATGGCGTTCACCATTAGGTTAAGTGGAAGGCTAGGAACATCCGATGTCGACTCTAACATTTGTTCCGATATAAGAGGAACGTGAATGAATCCAGCTTTACCACTATTTTTAAGAAGTTTTATTTGATGGCATGCCAAATAAAAAATATAATTGCAGATATATTTTCCTGCATTATCCGACATAGTTACTGGGATGTTTCTGTCCTTTAGTGACCTATAAATTCTCTCCAATGGTAAAGTAGACTTATAACTAATTGGGCGTCCAAAGAGTATTAATTTAGGACCTTTGATATTTTTCGTATTGAGCACACCGATATCTTGTTTCAAATTCATTGCTTTTCTTTCTAGAGTTATTGAATCGCTACCTTCTGACAATCCTAGAGACAATATTGCGTCAGGTTTGAATTCTTGAATTGTCTTTTTAATTCTAGCACCAGCAGATTCAAACCTTACTGGAAGTATTGTTGTATTAATTTCATGAAGATTACAAAGCGTGTGCCCATCCGTTATCCTATCTAATATAGCCTGTGATGGATTTACTTTTAGATCACCAAATGGTTCGAATCCAGTAAGTAAGATTTTCTACAAATTAGGCCTACCTAAANTAATGTAAACCGTAAGTACTTAAGGCTTTTCTTCTTTCGTTGNNATATATCTCAAACATACCTAGTTGATGAGATCTTCTATATCCACTACGAATGAGGATTGGGAATATACAAGTCTGATGATTCGTCTCTTCCTTTCATTTTCGGGGTAGAAGTTTTGCCTCAGTATTGTTGATGGTTGTTATATATGCAGTGGTCCTTACAAAAGGATTAAGAGGCTTTAGTGGTATTGCAATCGGCGGAATAGTTGGATTGGATATATTCTTCTTAGGACTTGTTCCGGTGCTTCAATGAATCCATCTCATTCTTTGGCTCCAGCTTGATATCAGGTTATTTATGAGATTTGTGGTTGTATTGGACCACTACTTTTGTTGGCACTTCACTAGTTGCATTGGTGGTAAGAAAGAAAAAATTGAATCCAGAATCAGCTGAGAACTAGCCTTATTACAACAATAAATACAACTGAACATTATTCTACTCAGGCCAATATTATTAGAAGAATTGCGGCTGGGTAGCTTTGTTGATGGGCCATCTGAACATGTCAGGATTGTAATCGTATTATACTATTTAGTGCTTTGATTATTATCTTCTGTATAAATGGTGTCTCGGGTTTCTGTCCCGTTCCCCGAAGCACTATTGCGGTAGAGGGGAAAGGCCAAAAAACGGAGCTGGCCAAAAAAAGCCCCTTACCATACAGGAGACTTACTATTAATTTGTTAATCCTTCGTTTACTTTTTTCAATCTGATTTCGTCACATTTTTTTAGGAAATAATTTCATCTGTTCTTCGGGAAGATAATCATATACCGGAATCAAGGTCTGGACCCGTCAGGATAGGACTGAATATTCATTCGGAACCTCAATTGATACATATCAATAACCCGTATCCATGACTTGTCGGTTCTAAAATGGGATTCTTATGATAGAAATGAGACGCATAGCTTTAAGGTTACATATTTCTAGGATAGACTCACAACTATGTATTTAGTTTATGTTCACTAATCATTTTTTTTCTGTTCGTCCTACTCCAGTTCAGAGTCTTCTCGCTCATGCGTTTAATCTTGATATGTTTTGAAAAGAAAAACAGTTATGATCTTCAATCCACTTATATTGGCGCACGACATATGATAGTGTATGATGCTTCCCAATGAGCACATAATTCGGTGTAGTGAATGTGGAAGAGACCTAATAGTTAAAGATACTGTAAATAACGGAGTAGCATTCCTTAGTCACCTGAAGTTAGACCATGGAATAACCTATTTCCCACAACGTATGACTATGACTAAGACTAAGAGCAAAAGCACAATTAATTCTCGACAAGAATTACAATATGCCAATACTTGAATTCAAAGGTCTAAAATTCGTAGTTTACCGTCAATTTTGATCATTTTGACAAAATTTACTTAAAAATAAAAATAATCTCTTGGAATATTTTAGATTATTGATTTATCCAGTCCATTCACTGTTCTAATTATTATCATTATTATAATCATTAGTAACTACTGATTCCAATGACAAACTATAATATTTCTTAAATAAACAAAACTAAGGAATTAAAGATCATAAAACCTTACTCCATTGCAGACATATAGAGTCTAATACGCTACATTATATAAGACATCGTAGTATAGTACAATGATTTATTTGAAACAAAATAGTTTCCCCATGAGGGATTGGCATGTTAAACATATGGAACAGACTCTTATTAGATTTGTGAGAGGTTTATCTGAGAATGCGTCTCGGTGGGAAGTAAAACTAAACAACAAGTATGGGAAAATAGGCAGAGTTCGTAAAAGAATCGATTATGACATAAAACATGGTGTCACGAACGAAGAGGTATTTACATTTTTAGAACTAATAAGAACCGAGTCCATTTACAATGATGTTAGGTCTTCTGAAGGTTCTATGGATAGATTGAATGAACTACAATCATGTTATAAAGAAATACCACAGTTATATAATAACTGGAATAGCGTTGTTACCAGATATTAGTTAAATAATGGAATACAACACTAAACAACTAAATAATATGATTATCATATTTCATTACTTTAATGGCAAATGATTTTGATCATGTCAACCATTTTTTGTTCAGGTTTTTTCAAACACTGTCAGGTAGATGACAGGGAATTCAAAGTACTTTGTTGGGTATCTCTGGAATAATACTTGAGTCCATATCTTTCAAAACTATGGATGAATGAATCTCGCGCGAAATTGATTTTCTCAGTTTACTAATACCGTATCCGGACTTGGGCGATACAAGTAATGGGTCCGCTATATTTAGGTCAGTGAACACCCTTCTAACATTATCAAAATCAGCTTTATCTATTTTTGAAAAAACTATTACAATTTTTTCTTTATCTACATTCAACTCTTCTAACACATTCATACAGCTGTCATATTTTACTTTTATTTCATCTACCGATTCTGACGAGTCAATGAGAAGGATAATCATGTCCGCCTGAAGTGACTCTTCCAAAGTAGACTTAAAGGCCTCAATCATGTAAGTAGGAAGTCTTCTAATGAATCCAACTGTATCTGTAAGCAAAAGTTTCCGACCTCCAATAATAAAAGACCTTGTCGTAGTCGATAGTGTGGTAAATAAATTTTCAGATGTTTCATTACTTTCGAGAGTAAGCGAGTTAAATAGAGTAGTCTTGCCTGAACTTGTGTACCCAACTAGAGAAACTATTGGCATTCTGTCCTCCACTCGCTGATTATGGTAAAGATCACGTTTTCTTTTGGATTCTGCCAACTTTTTTAAAATAAATGTCATTCTCCTCTTCAGGTCCCTAAATTTTACATCAACTATATATTCTCCACTGCCACCCTTTCCTGGTCTTTCATTACCTATTAGCAGTTTCGCATTTTCTCTTATCCGAGGTAGCTCGTATTTAATTTCTGCAAGCTGAATCTGTAACTTTGCTTCTGAAGTAGTAGATCTAATGTAAAACAAGTCGAGAATAAGCCTTTCCCTATCTATCACCTTTACACCTGTTGCCTTTTCTAAATTATAGATCTGTTTGGGTGTCATATGTTCATCAACAATAATTTGTTCATACTTGGTATGTTGAAGAAATTCCTTAATCTCTTCGACTTTGCCCGATCCCAATCCATATCGCGTATGCTTCAGGTTTTTTTGGGTAAAGCACTTAACGATATTATGACTGCCTAATGATTCCACCAAACCTTTTCCTTCCTGTATACTGAAATCGTCAGGATATGTTACCAGTATAACATTTTGTTTAATTTTCAGAATGTTTCAGGTCCGGACCAGTCCATATAATCATCAGCTAAGTAATCGTTTTTATGTCCTCTTGAACACACATGAGAAGAAATTGAATTAGTCTTTAATTTGGACCCTTCTTTGGTATCTTCAGGTATATAAACACCGGGAAACACCTCTCCACAATTTTTACATTTTAACATCAGCATAGGCATTGATTGTAAACTAATTCATATACGGCTTCATACTATTAATATCTACCTACGGTAAGTTTCAATAAAAGAACTAACTGTTTCCAATCATCAAACATAGATTACGACTATGTCACATTTACGGGGAATTAATTACTAAGACCTAAAGACATGGTATAATGAATGAAAACTAACAATAATTGAATGTTCCATGTTCTAGTACCCACAGAGCCTTAACAATTAATCATAAATTTACTGAATTAGGTCCAAGATCATTTTCAGTTCATCTATTTCATTCTCTATTGCTTGTTTGTCCGTCTCATCTCTTCCGTGTTGTGCTGTGTACTTTACCAACCTTTGACATGCTTCAATCTGCCCTAATATTAAATCCTTCTTATCATGACATAAACTATGGTAACTATCAATTACGGAATACGTTACTTTTCTTTTCTTATTTTCACATCCACAAGTTTTTGCCATAATGCCATAGGGTGATTCTGATTCGCTAATATTCAATTTACTAAGACTCCGTCATTCGAATCAAACCAGAATTCAAGGTTCAAACCATGAACATAATCATAAAATAGTGTGTATGACTCATGAGCTGATACAGGCATCGATTCTATTGGATTATTACCACATAAAGGACAAGTATTGGGAAGGATAAAGTTGGTAAGGCATGTAGCGAACCAATGGCACGATTTGCAGATTAAGAAATTTCTCTTGTCAATTAACTTATCTTTGCTTTCATAGAGCAACGGGTAAATCTTCGAAGAGGTCAATATGAGCCATAGCCTAACACTTTTTGCATATTGATTATAGTTGACATTAATCATATTCAGTTTGGATGCATTTAAGTATATCTAATACTTGGATTAGGAACAGGTAATATGATGATTTAGAAAATATGTATAAACTACTTGGATATTACGAATATCGCCACTATAACACAGAAACATAACAAGATACTATTGTTTTCCTTTAATCTACGAATGTTTCCAATTCTTGGGAATTGTTGGTTTGACTTTGGTTAGTTTCATGACATATTTTTGTTACTGAGAGCAGAAAATTTTTATCTTGTGCCACGCAGCTCATTTTTTAAGTGAAGCTTTTCGCCTCTATTAAGAACTCATCCTGTCTACTAATAACTTTCAAAGGCTTATATGACTCGAAGACGCTATTTAGATTAGTAAATGATAGTTGTAATGTTCTCAATCTGAAATAAAACTAATTGGATAATATGAAATGAAAATAATAGCATGGTGTTATAATTGCCAACAACAAATATCCTTTAACAACGTATCGAGAAATAGAAATGGTGTGGCAATTCCAGTGGATGATTATGGTAATCTTCACAATTGCAAACATAAAAATCGAAGTCCTGGATTTCAAAGTCAAAAATGTTTCAGATGCGGACAAGGCATACATTTTGATAAAAATTACAGGTCAATTTCGGGAAAATATATTCCACTGGATTGGAATTCGGGTAAACGACATGATTGTAACAAGACGCCGGATCTAGAGGTCAGAGAGTATAGGCTTTCCCAAGAAATAACGAAAAAAATGTAAAGTGGCAACAGATGTGCTTGGCTAAAACAACTGAATCACACATTACAACAGCGACAAGGGAAAACTTCACCATCACAACAAACATGGGGGATTACTCTAGACAAGTGTATTATTGTAATTTGATTATCTCATCCCAAGTACCAGTTGTTGATAACATATAGAATTTACCAAGATCTCCAGATTCTAAATGTATAATATCTCCAGCTGTAATTTGAATTTGAAATAATCTGTTCAAGAATTGGAGGAAACTTGGTCCTGCCACTATGTTCCTTGCTTGCTTCTCGAGTGGTTTATTGTAGTATTTTTGTAGTGTGTCCATTAGTCCCAAACTACTAAGTTCTTCAACTAATTCGTACAAATCAATAAACTTTGAATTCCTCTTGTAGACCTTAAGAGTTGCCATGGTAAAATGTCCTCGATTCCTATATACTACGAAGTATAATATAACATTTCGCTGTTCAGACACGCTATACCTATTCTTGAAATTACGCTGAGGTCCTTAAGTATCTAATTTACGCGGGTTTGTTCGACAAGTTGTTTGGTATCGGCATTAATAACACTTATTGAAGAACGAGTGATGTACTGAACATCTGGATATCTCCTGTTCAATCTGTGGAAAGGAATTCAACAATTTACTTAGCGGTGCGATTTATTTACGCACATTAAAGGGAAAGCTAAATTCTGTTCAGATGAATGTTGCAGAGATTACCTAAAGAAAAATCTCTAGATCTAAACCTCTGTTTGTATTAACCGGTTTCCTTATGATAGTGTTATCTAACATAAAATAGAACGACTAGGATTTGTCAATGTATTACCAGAAGATGGCAAAGGTTTTGAAATCAGTGCGTCAATCCAAAATTAGGACAAAATTCCTACTAAATATACGTACTATGGATTAAGTGACCAATCCTATAGTTGGAAACGTATGTGATTAATTGATAAATCTCATTTGTTGATTATACTATAAATAATGCAACTAGGTGCTGGAAAAAACTTTAAAAAAAAGTACTAAAATCAAAGCGCTGTCCTAAGTACCACTAACATCTGATGCCTAATGAGCACATAACCATCCAGTTCATTACCTCCTAAATTAACACTGATCATTGGAAAAATCATGTAACTAATTTTCCAATCATATTTGGTAGATCTGAAAAATAAGATGGATAACCATTAATAGACGTCGACGTAACGAGACGTAGTGAATAAATCCGCAAAATGTATTGAACAACAGCATGATTTGTGTGATGGAGATATAATAGAAATGATAAATAACTCAAGGGTAACAAGAATTTGTGAATGTCAATGTCATGACAATATGTATAAGCTAGTAAGTAGGATGAAGGCTGCAAATAATCAGTAATTAGAGAACCAATCCCATCAGCCAGATCATTTAACTTTATAAATTAAGTGCTGTATTACAACTTGAATGGTAGATCTAGTTTATGGTCGTGGAATAACCGACATCGTTCGAGAGATACCCCTTTACGTCAGCATTTTCAAGAAATTTGCTGGTATCAAGCTATTTCATACAAAGCCAGCACTGTACGGCTCAGCCGATATAATTAATGTTTGTAACCTCCACTGCTCACACTGCTACTGGTGGCTAAATAGGAAGGAGGATAATCAAGATTTAAGCGTTGAGGACTGGAGAGCAACAATCAAGAAAACATTCAAGAAACAAAACCTTTTTGTTGTCACACTGGTTGGAGGAGAACCAACTATGAGGCCAGAGATTATAGACGTATTTTGTGAAGAGATGCCTAGAAGGATATGCGTGGTCACAAATGGTTATTTTCCGTTGAAAAGGATCAAAAATCTTTACTTTTATTGGATATCATTAGATGGGACTGAAAAGGCTCACGATATTATTAGAGGAAAGGGTTCCTATGCCATAACTAAGAGTAACATTCTAGAGTATATTAAAGGGCCGCCTCGGAATGGCAAACCTGCCTGGAAAGATATTTGGATCTCAATGACTATTAATACGGTCAATTATTCTACAGCTATTGACTTGGCTGAAGAATGGGTTGGAAAAGTCAACAAATTAGGATTTCAGTTTCACACTCCATTCATGAAAGGAGATCCTCTCTGGGTAGAATTTGGAAAATTACGTAATGATTTGGTCGATAGGCTTATAGAGCTCAGGAAAAAATATCCAGATTTTGTGATTAACAGTGAGAAACAATTGTCCCTAATGAGAGGAAATTGGGGAGGTAATGGGACAACTCCTGTTCAATGTCCGACATGGGCTATCCTTTCTTTAGATCATATGGGAAGAGTTAAGCAGCCTTGTTGCATTGGTAGTGCTGATGCCAAGTCACTAAAGCCAATATGTGAAGATTGTGGTCTTGGCTGCTATTCGGTATTGGTTGCAAATGGCATTTCAGGTGCATGACAATGCACATTTTTGGTTATGTATTTATTGGTTACTTTGACACGCCATAAAATAGGTTATCGTTACTAATGATGACTTGTCATTACAAATGATGGTAAGAAACGACACAACTATAAAATCGCAATTGATAATCATCGCCATGGGAATGATGCACACTGTGATATACCCAACTATGATTTACTATTCAGTAGAAAATCTAGTTAGAATTTCGAATTTGGAAGACGGGTTAACTAATTGATTATGGGAGTGATTTGATTCATACAACGATCAAAACGTACTTCCATATCTAGTTGATAATCCTAAATTTTATATTTATTACATATTTGACATAATTTTTCCANTTATCTTATTTGCAAAATTAGGTGTNTAATTATATGTGTATAATAAAATATCATTCCATTCACTTGAGATTNTCGTAATAATCAAGATTTAGTTTTACGGCCATTATGTTGAAATNAATACATTTAATTACATATTTGATACTAATTTAATCCTATTTCTTTAATAAAAACAATTTGTATACGATTAAGTTTTTAATCGTTTCCAAACTTTGGAAAATATTATCATTACCAAGGAATTAAGTCAATATAATGTACAATGTTTTTATTGAATGTTTTACCAACAATAATTGATTAAATCATGAGAAGAAGAATGGAGATAATGGCAAAGTCAACATCTCCAAAGAATGGAAATGAGCGGATTACTACAAATAGAGATAATATTAAACATTTGGAATACTTTAACAACGGTCAGTGGCGACATAGTGACAAATGTAGACAGTTTACAAATAAAGAGTGTTCTTTGGTAAGACCTAAGAAGCAGGCATAGTTACCGTCATGTAGTTAGGCGTGTAAATCTCAGATTTATTGACAACAACTATTGTCATTACAATTGATTGTATATCGGTGGTGATAAGCTAACTTCTAAAGCACTCAAAATGTTATCTACACAACTATTTGTAATGAGAGAAGGGATTCTTAACTTTGTTTCTATAGGCAATAAACAATTTATGTATTCTAATATCGCGATTCGCTGCCCAATGTCATTCTCCTCACGGCACTTTTCAACTAAGCTGATCAGATATCTAGTATTTTGTGTCATTAATTAATATATATGAAACAACACTTAAGAATGTTTAGATACATTCCATGCCATACAAATATTTTTCCGTAATTGAGAGCCTATAAATAATTGTCAGACTGATGTTACTATAGAATGGTCATATGGCCAGCCACATCATTATGCCAGTTACAAACACAAAGGATGATATAGTATGATGTGTACTAATTTATTGTTTATAACTAAAATTCAAGTGAATAAATTTGAAAATATTGATGATTTCAACCGAGTACCCGCCCATGCAGGGTGGAGTTGGACGCTACTGCAAAAAGTTAGTCGATTCGTTAAGAAGCGAAGGTATGCAGGTATTTGTCGTATGCAATGAAGATGGAAGCGGAGATTATAGTGGCATTTCACCGAATAATCAAAATAATTCTGAAGTCCTCTTAAAAATAGTTAAAGAGGTTGAACCAGATGTAATCCATGTTCAGTATGAGCATGGACTATATGGAATACATTTAGATCCAATAAATCCTAGGAAAACACACACAAATATAGAATCATTTTACGATGAATGCACAGTTCCTATGGTCACCACTTTCCATTCGGCTTACACTTTCACTCAATGGATGAAATTGGTAGTTCCATTAAATAATAGAATGTTTGGGCGCCTTGGAACTTTTCTTAGGATGGTTTATGATTATTGGACACATCTACTAAATTATGATTCATTTAATTCCCTAAATAGGCAAAAAATAGGCTCCAATAAAGCCGGAGTTGTCTTTTCTAAATATCTAGCCAATATTATACCCGGTAGTACTTTGATATATCATGGGGCAGAGCCTAGCACTTCACCTCCCTTAGATAGAAAGGAGGCAAGGAAAATGTTCTTACTTCCCGAACACGCAAACATTGCCTTAGCCGTGGGCTTTATGACCGCAACCAAGGGATGGGATATAATTGGAAAGATGAAAGTACCTAAGGACTGGAAAGTTGTAATAAATACCTCACGAAACCATTACGGAAGAGAAAAACTAAANGAGAAATTTGAAAATGAAGGGGTGATCAACTTGAACAGGGGCTTTCTGAGTGACAAAGATTTATCATTGCTCTTCTATTGTGCCGATGCTCTGATCCTTCCTTACAAAGTAACTTCTGGTTCAGGTGTCATGTACGATGGGTTAGCTCATGGACTTCCATTTATTTCAAGTAAGTTGGAATTTTTCAAAGAATTCTCCGATATGAAGGTAGGGATGATGGTTAATCGTAATCCAGTCGAGTTCTCAAATTCTCTTCTAAAACTTAAAATGAATTACAAGCAATACAAAGATGCAGTTATAGACCTTAGAAAGCATCTACTCTGGAAGGAAGTTGCCAAAAAGCATATCTTGCTCTATAGCTCGATTATTGAGCATGCTAGTTCTCCTCTCGTAAGAAAAATTAATAGATAGATTTAACTTCTTATTTGGAGAATGTTAATAATATAGTAGAGTCAATGATATCGGAGTCCAATGTTTCAATTAAATTTACCAAAGATAAGTTATAATCACTAGTTTTTCTTGTCGCGGAGCATTGCATTCTTATATGTGAGAGAATACATTAAGATGTGGACAGACCCGGAATTGAGTAGTAATATTTTTTCGGACGTTGAGGTTGACTTTAGAGAGAGATATGGCACTTACCTAAGGACCATGAAACAACGAATCTACGACACATATTTGGGATTCAACGAATTGGATGATGAAAGAAAAATGGTTAATCAGCAAGTTGTAAGGACGCCTGGACGTAGAGGCGAGATTATTAAGAATGAAGAGATTGACAAAGAATTTTCTAGGCGATATATTGAGTATAAAAAAAGTAATGAATTATTCTGATTGAATTCTGGACTCGATGAGAGCTTTTAGTCAGTAAGAATTATAGACAGTTTATATTTTCAGGGTTCAATTCAACCTATAAACAAAAAAAAAGAAGTTTCTTAGTTTTAGTATAAAACCAAAAAATTACTGAAGATTATTACTTAGATCCGTGTGATGGATCTTCCTTAATTCACACAATTTGTGCTTTTGCGAAGCGATCTCCAACACTGGTAATTCTTATGTTCGTTTTCTGTCCACTTTTTGCACCTTCCACAAATATTACAAATCCCTGGATTCTAGCAATTCCGTCGCCCCTCCTGCTTACTTCTGTTATTTCAACTTCGTATTCCTTCCCCATTTCAACTGGTTTTGGACTTCCAAAACCACTTCTATAACTCATAGTTAGAATAATGTCTCTTCTCTCCGTAATATGAATGAACGTAATTAGCTCCATTCTCCTAAGGAAGTCTCACTTCAACTTGCGTTTCGACATAAAATACCATTGAATAGTATCAGAGCTATTATTGACAACAGTAATTCAATGTCGGAGCTTAATCCAGTAACCTCTCCAATTAAGATGAAACTTAGATTATGAAATATTATGAGAGGGGTACGTAGCTAAAGACGTGATTTTCTGTTTTAAACCGGGGTACAATCGAAAAGCGCTGCAAACATAAAGTAATTTTGCGGTAACTAACTTTTCAGTATACTAAAGCCGATATAGGCTTTATTCGTAAAAGGGTCAATTAGTGCTCGTGAACCAAGAATGTCGCTGTACATCTAAATTATTTTCTAATTCCAAAGACAACTTCTAGCCCTCTAGTTCTAGAATGGCTATACGTGAATGACTCGTTTTGAGTTATAGGAAAGCTGGATAATTGTTCATATTTGCATGCAGGACATATGTTGTTTGCTCCGAATAACTGATTGATATGTAATTTACTGAGACATGTTGCAGTCCAGAGGCAATGGTCACATAGAAGAAATATACTTTGGTTAATTTTCATATTGCTTTGATTCATTAATGTTTGGTTTGTTGTCATTATTCAATGTGTACATCGCGTGTATTATCTAGCTTTCTATTATTACTAAAAGTAGGTACACCTTTAGCTTGTGATAATTGAATAGATTTCAATTATATTATTAGGACGGCATAACTCGGAAAAAGAATTTTACATCAATTCAAATAGTAGAGCTTGAATATTTTGAGCTTGGTTGGATTCAAAACAAATTCTACATCAATTAGCAATTATCATGATATGGTTACTTCTGATTGAATTTAGTCGACATTAATTAGCCTAACTTTCTTTAATTGCATCGGCACATTTGTCACAATACTTCTCTATTATTATTGCTCCTATAGTACTGTATTTGACTAACTTGGTCGCAGGTTCTCCGCATCCTATACAAAATCTTGAATTTTTTTCCGCACTTGATGTAAAGGGCTCAATGCTTTTCAGTGTCTTTTCTATCATTTCACATTCACTCTAATCATATAGAAAGAATGTACATTATAAACTAAATAGTACCATTATTCGTGCTATCTGCAAATAGTAGATTAAGGAGAATGGGAGGGACATTTCACTTGTGTTTATCATCATATCCACACCTGTTTTAGCCTGTTGGGCTCGGGAACGGAAACGTCTTTTATCGCAACCAAACTACAATCTCTGTCAGTCGACTTTTTAACCCTTTTATCCTAAGCTGTGTGTTTAAATCAGTGCTATACTTGGATATCGATCTTGCTTAAACCGGTCAATTTTCAACTAATTTCCCGCGCTAGACAAGTGTCACAATATTTTTCCACAAGCGTGGCATCAACCATGTCATAACTTGCAATTTGAGTTGCTACACCACCACACACAGAGCAATAACCGCCTGCTTTCTCAGACATGAATCTTTTTTTTACACTTTGAGATATTCTAGGGTTTGAGAGAATGTTTTGAAGATGTTTGAGTTGCTCCTCAGATCTGTTCACCGGTCGCACAGTTGGGTTTGGTCTATCTTTATTACTACGATGATTATTTCCGTAAAAAGAATCATGCATGCTTTTATTCTACACGCTAATCATATATCTATGTATACGATTAGTATCAGACATCATCTGACCCCAATATGATTTTGCTAATATTTGGGAACAAAGAATTATTTCTATACGTCTAAACGATTTATGGGCAATTATTAGAGTCAAATTTACAGGTCTCGCCATCGGGAGCTGTATTGTTAAGTTCTGATCCAGTCCCAGATGGATATGACTACTATTCAATCGGAACATTTTCAGTTCTCATATGCTCGGGCTGAATTCTATTTAAAACATCACCAGTGTTCTTCTAATGGTATTAAGAATAAACTACTGATAACTAGAATTCCCGCAATCATTGCTATCGTGCAGATGTTCGATTTTATGTATTTTAATGGTTTCATATGACTATTTCGCATAGGCACTATTACTATCATTGTAAACATTCAAGCTGAGAACTTAAACTGGATTTTGACTTCTAAACTTCATGTTGAACATGATAGAAATTTTAAGTGTTAAAACAAATTATCAATTCAATTATTTCCTTAGCATCGTAGGGTGGGTCTGGTTTTCAGATGGTCCGCAGTTATAATATTCTTTGTAAATTTGTAAAACGGCTACTACAACTAAAAGACTAAGGAAGAAAAATTAATACTATCTTCTGGGTTAAACGCTAATCGCTCGTGTTTTGTCTTGTCAATTCCTAATAAGAGAATATTTTATTTAATCTTTGAGTTATGTTTTTTGTATCGAACTTGCAGTAACAGAATAATGATGTATTCTCATATTTGGAACAGAATACTGCATAGAGTTAAATAACTTGTGATGGATCTGCTAATATGGGCAACACATTTGACAAAATAAAGAGGGTATTTAGAGGTACTGCAGAGAAAACTACAAATTCGGCAGAGAAAGTGGCTGATCCTGACGTGTATACAGGTTCAAACAATGCAAATGAAAATAGAGAGAATGAAAAAGGTGGAAAGGAACCGATGAACGCAGAAGATATTGCAGAACGCAAACCTATTGCGGTCAAGAGGGATAATGACCTTGCGGTCAAGAGGGATAATGACCAGGGCAGTACAGGTGACCCAGTTTAATCATTACCTATTAAAGATATACGTTTGAAACCATTCGTACCTGTTTAACGTACAAACTAGTTTTAAAAAGATCATTGATAAACAAAACTAGCGATTCCTCAGTATCTTAATTTTTATTCATCCTACCCCATCTTCGTCTAATAACTTAGATTTTTAACTTTTTAGAAGTGTGCGCATCTATCAAAAACTAAAACTAAGGTTTTGTTACTGTATTTTTAAACTGTCTACTGCGTCCATAATAACTTGAGTAGCGTGTGCTCCAAAATTTACTTTACAATAGTTTTCATTTTTTAGCTTTGAATCAAACCTGTTTGTCCTTATCAACTGTGAAACCCTATTTACTGCGGCTAGATAATTCATCGAAGATATCCAAGTCAGTATGATTGTACATTTATCGCAAACTTGAACTTTAACATTACTCCCATATATTTCCCCACAAAAGACGCATTTGTTATATACTAATGAAGTACCGGATCTGGGTGCATTAATACCAAAATGAACTGTATTAAAGCACTCGATACATAAGCGTTGATTACATGTAGAACATGAGTGATATTCTTCATGTTTACTGCATTTTTCACACACTGTCATTGCTTACAAGCACCACGCAGAAGCCATCATCAACAAGCAATTGTTGTCATGAATTAATATATTCATTATATATCTACTAGTAATATTAATTAGGTAAACTCTCCTATATCTAGTTACTCTACAAATAAATGCAACCATGACAAGTGTTTAATTATTATTTTTGATATCGCCTTGGAAGCTTGTGAATGGAGTTCAATTAATTTTTGGGTTCAAATATCTTATGTTAGTAATAATGAAAGGAAATGATACTAATAATTTAAATTTGTATTAGTCTATTGCATTATTTTGAATATTGGTTGATCAATGTAGATATCAATACATCTTTATTGTGCATAATAGTACTATATTTAGAACAATTTTGGAAAAGAATAAGTGCGATAAGTGTAACTTGACAATTCATCCTAATTTCATAGGTAATCATAAATGTGATCATCAAAATTGTCCAATTTGTAAAAGCCCGATCACTCCTTCACAATATTGGCCCCACATAAGATCACATCCGGGACATGAAAATGATAGTCCACCATCACCAAAAAGAAATATGTTTGAGAATAGAAAAAATGAAAACCATTCCGGGTATGGCAATTATCAAAGAAAATAGTCAAGAATTATCTTATTTTCTTGTTCGTCCAAATTACCCTCGCACCTTCTCGGTTTCTTCTTTTGTGTTGGGATTTTTCAGAGACTAAACCTTATGTCACTGCGTATATGCTAATTTTAAATTCCAGATCAGAAGATATGTCATCAAGCAATAAGTAAAGTACGAAAAAAGAAATGGGTTATTCTTCAATTGATTTTTTGATAGTTCCCAGTAGTAAAGGTATATAGTGATCAAGAACTGGCGAAGTTGGGGGAAGGACTACGCTTTTATCCCAATTGTAAGAAGATATCCTACTCTTAACTCGTTTTCGTAGATATAAGGCTTAATGGCATTTAGAAAATCTTTTCGCAAGAGTTCGACTTTTTCCTCGCCTTGTTCTTTGACTACTCGAATAGCCTGCATCAATGGACCGTATTTTGTACTAAAATGAACCCAATAATGATTTGGGCTTAATATTGGGACATTAACAGTACCTCGTTCAAAATAAATTTCGTTGACTCCGCTCAGACGCTTTCGGACTACATCTGGGACTCCCCACTCCATCGGAGAAGGTAGAGGATTCGAAACTGAAGTTGATGTGTATTTACCTATCGTGCGAAACATGCTTCCCACAGAGAGCTCTGGAGGCCAAGTTGCAAACCCAATAGATCCACCTTTCTTCGTAACTCTTAGGATTTCTTTAATTGCTACTTCTGGATGAGGCGCAAACATATGCCCAAAAGTTGAAAGAACGATATCAAATGACTCATCTTCAAAAGGAAGGTCTTCAGCGTCTCCTTGCTTCCAATCTATACCATCAATTTCTGCCATCGTTTCTTCTTCAACAGCCTGATCCAAGAGTTCAGATGTCAAATCTAATCCCGTTACACTTGCGCCCATTCTGCGAGCGATGATGGCAGTATTTCCATTTCCGCAGGCGACATCGAGCACAGATTTATCTGGGCTTATATTTACTAATCGTACAAGATGTGCAGATATGGGCGGAATGAATGTTGCTATACTACGGTAATCTCCTGAAGACCATGTTGCAATAGCTTTTTGGTTAAATTCATTCATAGATAGGGAATGCTTAGTCTCCCCTTTTATTTTATGCTATGAAATGATCTTATTTGTTTTAAGATTCGTGTTTATTCGAACGATTAGCAGGATTTGCATCTCAGGTGGCTACAAAGAATCGTTCAGTAATTGCAGTTTTCTTTGGATTAAAACCATACTTCAATGATTACCTACAAGGTATAGGCCGTCGGGGTTCGAATCTTACATGCATAGGAGGTTCTGTTGATCTACTTATGGTTATTATTTTGGTTACGCTTCCAGTTTCGATAATCGAATCTTCTGGATAAATGGCTCCGATTGCATCTCCCGAAAATATGCTTACTCTTATGATTTAAGGTTTGAAGTAAATCAATTCTAAAGGTAGTTTTCAGTTTAAGAATAAGTCGGTCTATGTGTGTGTTGTCAGCTGTTCTCTCAATGAAACCATATCTACCAGATTCCAACGCTCTATGATTTTTTCATTACTAAAAGAAAATTCTGTCATGCCGTTGACTTTGAACTGTATTCCAGTTGGTTGAAGATCCTCAAAATCACCTTTGTGTGTGCCGGTTAGGTAGTATCTGCATACAACCTTGTTTCCTTCAATGATGATATCTTCAAAGATAATTCTTATATCAGGAAATGCCTTCCACAGAAGATAAATGAACTCTTTGAAACCTTCCTTATTGGATGGAAGATTTGGAGGGAAACCATGAATGTACAACGAGTCATCATAAAAATCAAAATATGATGATTCTCTAATCTTGGGATTGTTAAATGTATTTGCCAAATTTCGCACAATTTCTCGTAATCGTTCAAGTGATGACATTATTATTGAGATGTGTATATGGTTTTTTTATATACCTTTCCTATTATTGTTGGATGCTGACCATTATGACTGAATTTTGGGATAAGGTTTATTCTTTCATTCTAGTGAGGAGTCGTTTTTTGGAGACATCCCAAGTCATTTCACTTTAATTAGTTATAATGATTTTAAGAATCAAGGACTTAAAAAATTCTTAGAACTGGGATGCGGACAAGGAAGAGATACAATCTTTTTTGCTTCCAATAACTTGGAAGTTCACGCATTAGATTTTTTCTAGTGTGGCGATAAAAGATCTTAACAAAAAACAAAGAGAACAAAATATTTCAGTAGATTTAGGGCATTTATACGCGAAACAAGGTATACCGTTTAGTAACAATTTTTTTGATGCTATGTATGCGCATATATTTTTTAATATGCGATTTACAGATAATGAATTAAAATTTCTATTCAGTGAATCCAGTAGGGTATTAAAAAACTACGGCCTGTTGTATTTCTCTGTTCGAAATGACGAAGATTATCTATATAATAAAGGTAAGAAAATAGGCATTGACATTCATGAAATACCGGGATTTCAAATTAGATATTTTACCAAATCATAAATAAAGTTTTTTTTCAGCAACTAACTTTGAAATTAAAAAGATTAGAGAGGATTATGAAGAACCAGCAAGCCTTTATCTTGTTTTTTGTTATAAGAAATAATGAAATAGAACTAGAGGTCGGAGAGCGTCGGGATTCATACTAATTTTTCTTCCCAGTGAAATTAAAATTAAAATATGATAAGGTGGGATAAGAACATAATACAAATATATTGTGATCCTATTAGGGAGACCAAAACATGTTTTGAAACTAAGATTTGCGTATGTATGATTTAATTTTATCCTTCATCTCGGGTGTCATTATCTCTTCTTCCTTATAGCCATGGTCTTTGACTGCATGTTCTGCTGCATTCCTCATAATCTCTTCTTCTGTTTCGCCTTGGACAACACAATCACAATCTCTACCCACATCTCTGCATGAGATTGTAACATATGGGCTTTTATACAAACCAATTACTTAAGTGTTCATTTTATTTGCTTGAAAATACAGTTCCGTTCATTTCGAATAACTACATACATAGAAAATTTATAGTAACTATAAATAAAAAAAGAGCGGAGAAAAAAAGTTATTCTGTGTCCAGTTGCTTATACTGTTGTAATAAGCGGAGCAAATTTAGCCTTATTGTGGTCTTAGCATAGTTTAGGTCCAGGTCTTAAACTGTCCCATTATTGATATCATGTCTGCCATTTTCCAATGTTCTATTATCTTGATGATTTATCTATGTCTCAATATCTAGTGCTTTTTTGCCAATTCGTTCAAATTCTTTCAAATAGGATTGGTTTTTTGATCGCCACTTTTTGGTTACAAGATCTCTTGTTAGCAACCACATATCTGCAATAACATAGCTCTGCCATTGGATAAATTCATCTTCCAACTCTTTATCATGTTTTAATATGAAGCCTAATCTATCATATGTAGACGCTACATTTCTAGCTGCATCCTCTGTTGCCACATCGAGTTCAAAAATTAAATTATCGTTTCCATTTCCTTCCCTTAATTGATTTAAGAGTTTATTTTTTCTAAGCGCCCTTCTTGATTGAACAAATTTTTCATCTTCTATTATTCTGGTGATATTTGTAACATTCGAAAAAAGATCAGATTGTCTCTTACGTTTACCTTCTTTATGTGACCTTAATATTCTAGCTAGTGACAATACCATTGCAACTACTGAAAAGATTAATGAAGATAATACAATAGGTTCCAACGGAATACATCTATTATATTCATTATATCATATAATTAAACTTGATTTATGGAATTAAATTTGCTAATTGCGGTTACTAATTACTAAATAAATTCGGATGTTCCTCTTTCCAATATATCTGATAGACATTGCATTAATTAATTAAAGGCTATTGTAAGGATAAATTAGCGATTGCTCACAGTTAACCCAATTGATGCGATTCTATGGACGTTGAGACGAAACGAGGAAGATGTTATCAAGCTCTACAATTCCTTGTCGCCCATTATGCAAGTTGCCACTGGTGCTTCTATGCTCAATTTTGGCTATTGGCTAGGAGATCCAAACAATCCAGTTGACGCTCAAACTAATTTATGTACCCTAGTAGGAAAACTTGCGGATCTTAGAACATGTAGAACTTTAATTGATGTTGGAAGCGGCTACGGAGCACCAGCGCTTCAATGGAGTGAGGAATATAAACTCAGGAATATCATCTGCGTGAATATTAATTCTCAGCAGCTCGCTAATGGATTCAAGATCCCCTCTAGTAAGCTTGAAAATGCACGAGTATCTGATGCTCGTTGTCTACGATCCCACATTACCTACATTAATAGCAGTTCTTTATGCTTACCATTTGCAACTGGTTCTGTTGACAGGATCATTGCATTAGAATCTGCGCAACATTTCAAACCATTTGACATGTTTATTGCCGAGAGTTACAGAATATTGCAACCCAAAGGGTTACTGGTAATAGCCATGCCTGTGACTGTTTCGTTAGATAATGTCTTGAAAAAACTTTTTAATCTGGGAATTCTCAATCTGACTTGGTCATCAGAGCATTATGGATTTGAATACGTCCAGTCAACTATTAGAAGATATCCTTTCGAAATAATGAATGTAACTATGATTGGTAAACAAGTATTTGAACCACTTGGTCTTTATTATACTCAAAACAGAAAAGAACTGCGACAGAAAATTATGGCATATTATCCATCCTATATTGAGAAGATTCTTTGGAAATCATTGGTAAAGATGATGACTGTATCTAAAAAAAGATTAATAGAGTATATTGTATTAAAAGCCCAAAAATTATAAAGTAGCATTTAGGATTCAATCGTTATTAAACCGGCGATATCTGTCGTCGATTATATGCATAACCTAAAGTTCGCAGCTCGTATCCTCGCTACCTAATATGGAAACTCGTATGGTTGAATTTCTGGCGGAGGTGCACCATATGCAATAACTATGTCTTCGTGATTAAAGATTGGGATTTCCCTAAATGAGCTTTGGTTTATTGCGGTCCCATTCAAGTAAACAGTAAGGGTTCCGTTAGTTGAGTTTTCAATGCTAAACCCAAACAACTGAATATTGTTGAATTTTTGCCCCCAAATATCAAAGAATTGGCCTAGATTAAAGGTATTATTTTGTGGAGATTCTACATGTATTATTCCCGAATTGTCGTGAGTGTGCAACCAATATATGCAATCAGGAGGCTTAATACCAATTCCTTCGGGAACCAAGTATGAGAAACCATTAATGAAGATGCTGAGGTGCGCATGGTAATGAAAATTAAAGTGTTCGGTTTTATTACATTTGATACCATCGATGACTGGATATTGTCCAAATACATCATTTTTACTATAGTGAGTAATAATTGCTATGGAACTTAAAAATGCTGTAAGTGCTAATAAAGTAGTTAATTGAAAATATTTCATTATGTCCAATTAAATTTTAGTCTTAAAAAAGGTTAGTATGAATTTTAGGAATTTGTGAAATTGTGATTGGAAATTTATATGTCAAAAAATATTGCTTATTTCATTCTTATCAGTGGAACAATGTGGAGTTTCACACAAGTCCCATTAGAAAACACAAGGTGCGAATGCGAGGGTATATGACGGAATATTCAACCGGAACTATCGTATCAAATAGACTCAAATTCTACCAATAGTGAGGCGTTATCTAATGTATAACACATTGTATTTTCAGCTGGGTCGGAAGGGACCAACCTGGAATTTCAGATGGCTCACAATTTCGTTAAATTTTCTTTTTGTTAGTACTTGCAAATATTATTTTACTCAATTTTAGAAAGAACTAAGACCCAAATAAAAAATTTAGAACGTAAATACACTTTAAGTCAGTTTAGAATTTCTAAATGTAAGCATCTCTTTCAACACCCGTTCTTATGATAACCAAAATAATTTCTTTTTACCCTCCGCGGTTTCGTGTAGGATGTAAATAAAGGCATTTCCCACATTTGTATCCTAAATATGTGTAGATCGTAGTATCATCTTCTGGTTCAAGTGCTTCGTATTTAACACCTGCTGCATTTACAGAAATATATTGTAGACACCAGTGATCATATCTACCCACAGGTTCGAAGCGAACATAGACAGGGTAAAGGCTAATATCTTCTGAATCAAGCGAAGGGAAGACTCTAGGATCATTCAATGTGGGATTGCTTACGTTTACTTCTCCTGTTACTGCACTTAAACCGGCCGAGTAAGTCCTTTCCGCATCACGTTCAAAATCTTCATATGATGTGCCTATGTGGAACTCTCTGCCACAAAAACCAACGTACACCTCTCCGTCTGTTCCTGCATCTTCAATATTTGCCGTCCGGATTCTAAATACTATCTTTTGAATCGTTACCATCGTAGTTAAATATCCAGGTAAAAATATAAGTTTTATACAGATCGAATCGATCAAGGACTAAGCCAGCCTGATTTTTTAGTTGACATATCATATTGACGTAACGGCACCTCCCAACTCGGCTATATACAAGTAATGCTGTGTTCAAGTAAAATACGATATATCCTGTTACCAAAACTAGATTTATAAAATCAGGAATATTCGATCTTCAGACGTCGGGATACGACTGAATATTCAGTAGGAACTTGTTATCATTAATGCTTTATTAGTGTACAAACTGAGTCGTAATATGGAGACTTTACTTATCTTCAATTACAACTAGTCTGCATTTGCTTTTTTAACTTTGAACTTTCCTTGTATAAATACAGGTTCTTCAAGTCCCCAACTCCACTTCTTCTTGGGGCTAACCCTGATATACTGGGGATTAGGATGGTCAGTGTTTTCCAAATAGCCTCCTTGACGTGTAACAATATCAGCAATGCCATAGATCCTTATTCCTCTAGGATCCCACGGATCAATACTTTTCAAATCATCAACCACAATTGCAACCTTGTTATTTTGCAAAGCATTTCTAAATTTTCTGGATTTAACAAGATTCATTCCACCTACATAAAGATATTCACCATCAAAATCAAACCCAACAGGTACAACATCAGGTTGGGTAGATTCTTGTAGTTGTGCAGGGGCTGTAGCAATTCTTGCAAGGCGTTGAGACTTGAGATATTCAATTTCCTTTTGGGTAAATATCGATTTTGCCATTGATACTGAAGAATAAGTATTAACAAAAGATAAAGTTAACTTAGCAACTAGTTGACGAAACCGCTATTGTAGCAGGTTCCCAAATTAAGATGTAGGTATCAACATATTCTCTCACTAGCTGGATTGCTTTAATAAAAAAGATAAATAAGATCGTTATCTATTGATACGGTTGTTATTTAAACTGGGATCCAGTTAATACTTAATCCACTAAAGAAAGTAACAGAGCGTGATCTTCAATCCTTTTTGATACTGGTAGTAAATATTTTTGATATTCCATGGATATCTAGATGACAAATTTTAAATTAAATGAAATGAAATCAGAAAAGTTCTATAGCTCCCGTATTATCAAATAAAAAGTCGGGGCGAAGACCTTTTTCAAAATAATCTTTACAAATATTAGGAAGCGGCGATAATATCTGATTGGTGACGCCGTAAGCTAATCCTATCGGAGCTATTCCATACAATGGACCTTTAGTCAACTCAAATAGGTTTGATGGCATCCCCTCCTTGTCTACTGTAGTCATTGTTGCAATAACTTGCTGAGCCATACCTATTACTTCTCTGCTGCTCGGATCTATAATAGGCGAGCCGCTGGACCCTCCCATGGCAACGATATCCGTTTGTATTCCCCATGGGTTGTTACTGTCATCATCGGGCATTAATCCCGCAATACGTCCAAATTGAATTATGGGGCGCAAATGGATTCCCATTCCATCTTCATGTTTATTTCTATACAGAACCAACGATATTCTTCCACTCGGATAACCACATATTACAATCTCGTCGTAAAGTTTCAATTGGGTAGGTTCCTTGATATGTAAGAAATTATCTGAATGACGATCTAGCTTTCCTATCCCTATATCTAGGTCTACTGACCCTATAAATCCCATAACTTCTTTAACAGGGGGCAGTCTGATAGCTTTTATTATGTGATACGTGTTAAGCTCTAACTGATTTCCATTTGTGGTAATGTTGAATGCGGAATATATTCCTTCCATACCCTTATTCTTATCCTTATACTGAGAATTATACTTAATACATTGACTAAAAATATGTGCAGAGCTGACAATGTATTCTCCGCCTATGAAAAAACCTGTACCAAAACTACTTATGACATCTTTTGTATCTTTGTTGGCAAGACCTATCGCCACTGTTGCATCCTTAACTGCATTGAACTTATCAGCTTCGATCATCAAACAGCATACTGTTACGCAATTTAATAACCTTATAGTCCAGAGTTTATGTTTTGAGCATGATTTCGAGGTTTTTTTTCACATTAAATACTAATCTGGTAAGAGAATTAAATTCTTTCTTCCTCATATTTTTAGTAATGAGTTTTTGGGAAATGACCCATCTGATTGGTTTACTAGATTCATGCGTTATGAATTAAGAGAAATTAATAAAGATAATGAAGACAAACTGTATTGCTTCCTATAGTCTAATGCTTAGAACTTACATTATGGTATTGTATAAGATAGTGTTCTATTTTATTGTCTGTTCAGGGGTACGAAGCCAGAAACAATAATTAGTATGGATATTTGCTATATTACTTAGAATAACTTTTTCCTAAATCTAAATACATGTATACGTCTTACAACTAAATTTATAGCTAAATAAGAGAAAGATGATGCTATAATAGATGCTATTGTTGCAGCTTGTACTGGCGGATATTCTATTCTCAACAATTCAAGTAGAATGAAGAACCTTGATACATTATTAATAATATCAAATATAGCATCGGCAAATATCATCTTTGTTACTATTTGTTTTAGAATATCAATGTTCAATTTGCCTGTAAATCTTTTTGTATATTTCTTCTTATTATCACGATGAAAAAGAATAACAAAAATTACTTTAGAGGAGATGAATCCGGTTATTACAGTTAATGTAGAGGTTGTGAAATCATCATGGGAATATTTCGTAGACATATATGCAACGATTAGACTAACAATAAAACCAACCAAACCTGAAAGTAGCAGATTCTTATTGAGAGATATGGTGCTGGTATACTTCACATAAAATTTTGTAAGGTAATTTGTTATTTTACCACCAAGTTTTATTTTCAATTAATAGTCTATATGGCAAACAATAATTTATGAGTACCTATATTAAATGACTTATTTCGAAGAATTTTGTTACTAATGGATGTTAATCTTCCTTAAAATAGTCCATTTTTAATTAATTCCCCTTGCTAGACAATTGTCACAATACTTTTCCACTAGCGTAGCATCAATCAAATTATAACTTGCTATTTGAGTTGCTATATCACCACACATAGAACAATAACCGCCTGCTCTCTGAACCATAAACCTTTTTTTTGAATCTTGAGATGTTCTAGGGTTTGAAATTATGTCTCGAAACTCCTTGAGTTGCTCCTTGGATCTATTCACTGGTCGCACTATTGGAGTTGGTCTATGTTTATTACTACGAGGATTATTTTCGTAAAAGGAATTATGCATGTCTATAATACACGCTAATCGTATATCTATCTTTGTGTTTGGTGTCACAGACATTTATTTGGCCTTAATGCAGTTTTCTAATATTTGGAAACAAAAAATTAAATCTGTATATACCAAAATAACGGATATTTTTCTTAGGAAACATACATAACTAATAGCTAATCTATTTTGCTTAATAGGGGTCCATTAAGCATAATTTTTTCTATTTATTTTTGCTAATAAGGTAAAGTTTGCTAGTAAAGTGGAACATGGCACCTTTTACTACGTGTTGGAAAAAGACATGACCCAAATAATCATGGTGGTTAGGGACATGTTTATATGTTACGAAATCATAGTAATAATATGCCAAATGATTTAAATGAGTTAATTGCAAGGAAAGATAAGCTAGAGGGAGAACTCCATCATAAATTATCAGCTGATTATAATGAGTTGATGAAAAAGTTGAGTGAGAGTTTTCGCGACATGCATGAGAATTCAGTGCAATATTATAAGCAAAAGGCAAATGAAGAGCTGGATAAAATGGAAAAAAACATACAATCAGGTAATAAGTTGAGTGCTATTAACGAAAAGCTATTGGCAGACACATACTTATCCTTTGCTACAACCATTTAATTTTTTTTCGTCGATTTACGTAGTAAAGAATCCCATAAAACATTAGGTTAAATCATGAGTTGTAGAAGGTTGTTATTTTCTGGTATCTAATGACAGATATGTATCAATAGTAGACGATGAATCAGATATACGATGCTTTTCCGTGATGCCTTACAAAATATGTAAGAAATTACCATATTTACCTTTACTCAATCGCAGCTCCCCCTCCAACATTTTAAAATTTATAATTCTCTATATTTTTGGTAATTTCAGATTTTAGGATGCCTGAACGAGATGGAATGGGATTATTAAAAAAAAAGAAGGATTTGAATCCGTGCCTAAGAACGATACTAATTACAGCATTCGCCTTGGATGATGAATTACTTAAAGAATATGTGAAAAGGGAAATAATCAATGCCTTTCTTCAGAAGTCTATTCATTTGGATGACTTGCGTGATGAAGTAAATAGCCAGTTACTTAGATACGAATTAAGAAAAAAATAGTCGAGTCAACAACAAAATTAAAAAAACTTTCTGAACTATGTTTTGGTCAGTTGAATATTATTTTCAATTGTTCATCAAGTTTAAAATAGAGTGCTCAATTTCGTTTAGTTTTACAGGCTTCAGCAATATGTCAATGTTCTTATCGTGAAATGTAGGATTCTTTTCTATTCGTTGAGGTTGACTTTGATCAGCAGTAATGAATAGTATGGGAGCTGAAGGGTTTGCGTCTAAGATCTCGGTGGCCACTTCAGTTCCGCTTTTTTTGCCTGGCAGTCTCGAATCTATCAGATATACATCTGCCGAGTGTCTTTCAATATCTGTTTTAATGTTGTTTGCTCCTGTATACGGAGCAATAACGTCATAGCCCTTACTAGATAGGTAATCATTGTAAAGTGTCAAAATATCCTCTTCGTCTTCAATAATCATCACTTTGAGCCTTTGTTTACTTGCTTTGATCATGGAAATTTCACACCTAGTTGACACTTCTTGGATAACAGAGATTTGAGCAACATACTATATACACATTGATAAGAACTCTGCTTGATACTATGCAGATATTCAAAGATTCAACGAACAAAGAACTTAGGTGGGACTACAATATCGGGTAAAACTCTAAAGTGCGCACTAACATTTCAGCATGCTCCGATCATAATTGTTAGACTTGGGAAACATTTATTAGCATTTCTAACTAACTTAAATATAGTTAATAAACTTGATGAGTTACCCCCGTATAGCGGTACTTTTTGGTATTGCTATTTCTATTATTATTTTCGCTATCTCTACAGCGTTATATAGTAAAAGTTCCTTTAGCGATCAAAATTCATCCAAGCTAAACTCATTTGGTGGTCATACACCAGGCTATCCTACGCTTCAAACAACCGGCGATGTTTTAGATCCAACTTCATTAATCATAAACCCGAAGACTGCAGTTGTAGACCCAATGAAATACTTGAGGGAATTTAATTACGGAAAACTGTCAGCGTCTTCTAATGGAACTGTGATAAGAGATTTTACAATGATTGCATCGGACCAACAGACTAAAGAAGTTTCTCCAGGCGTCTTCTATAATGTATGGATGTTTAACGGTACGATACCAGGGCCAACTTTACGAGCTACAGAGAGGGGATACAATCCGGATCACTTTAATTAATAACGGTTCTAAATTCCACTCAATACACTTTCATGGCATACACCCTTCTGAAATGGATGGAGTCTTTGAAGGAATCGCACCTGGGGGTAAATTCACTTATCAATTTACCGCAGAACCGTTTGGAGTATTTCCATACCATTGTCATATGCAGCCACTCGAGGAACACATAACCCATGGTCTTTATGGTGCATTGATTATAGATCCAAAGAAACCAAGAGCGAGTGCTGATGAGATGATAATGTTAATGAATGGTTATGATACTGATTTTGATACTGAAAATAACTTCTATACAGTTAACGGTATCCCATACTATTACATGCACCATCCAATTCAAATTGACAAAAATAGATT
>Ga0065707_10081798_pt1 | contig 39604 bp, 27 predicted proteins | sample SwiRhicommuniRL3_FD_59094 | JGI IMG/M metagenome (GOLD analysis project Ga0065707, IMG submission 59094) | Switchgrass rhizosphere bacterial communities from Rose Lake, Michigan, USA - RL3 v2 (version 2) | ecosystem: Host-associated > Plants > Roots > Rhizosphere > Soil | place: East Lansing...
GGCGCGCTTTCATCGAGATAGTCGATGCGGATGTTCGAACCGGTGGGCACCTGAAGATGGCTCGGCGCCAGCTTTTCGAGCTCGCGCTGCTGCTCCCAACTCAGTAGCGCGCGCAGGATGTCGGTGAGCGGCAGGCGCGCAAGATGCTCGCGCCTTGTGACGCCGCTGAGCCAGGGCGCAAGCCATGCATCCAGTGAATTCAAAAGCGCGTCATCGTCGACTGCCGGCCAACCATCTCCATTTGTCCGGACAAACTCCATGCGCGCCTGCAGGTCGCGCGCGTCCTGATTCCAGGGCAGAGCTGCGATGCCGAGCTCACGCACGCCTTGCAGCATCGCAGATTGCATTGCTTCTGCCGGGGCTGCGGGCCACGGCTTCTCCTCGACCACCAGCGCATCGAGACGCAACACACGGCGCGCGACAACCGCTTGTTCGCGCGAATCCCATCCAATGGATTCGCTGCGCCCGAGGCGATCGATCAAATATCTGTCGATGTCCTCCCGCGCCAGTGGCGCGGCGAGCAGAATGCGTGCATCGCGCTCCCGGTCGTCGAGATCGACCGCGACGATGAATTCCTGCCGGCCGAGGCTCTGCACTTCCGCAAAGTGGGCGCCGCGGCCATTCGCCAATGTATAGCGGGCATCCGCGCCTCCGCGGCGGCGCGCGATTCGGTCGGGATACGCGAAGGCAAGCAGCACGCCAGGCTCGATATCATTGTCCGCACCGCGCGTACCACCGAGCGAGCGCTCGAGATCCTGTGCCATGCGTTGCGTGCGCTGCAGCACAGAGCGATCGATTCCTCCGGACGATGGAGGCCCGCCACGTAGAAGATCCAAGCGGGTGCGGATATCCGCATCGCGAGCGCCGCGCAGCGCATCGCGTTCAGAGAGCAAAGCCGCAATGCGGGCAGCCAAAGGCAAGCTATTGAGCTCGCGCCCCTTGAGTAGCATATGCGCAAGCCGGGGATGCACGCTGAGCTGCGCCATTTCACGGCCATGGACGGTGATGAGGCCGGCTGAATCCAGCGCACCCAACCGTCTCAACAAATCCCGCGCGCTTGCAAGCATTGCCGCAGGCGGCGGATCCAGCCAACGCAAACTGTTTGCATCTCTCGCGCCCCAGCTCGCCAGCTCCAGGGCCAGGGGCGCAAGATCGGCTGCGATGATTTCAGGCGGCGTGAACGCCGCGAGACTTGCGTGCGCACCTTCGCTCCAAGCCCGATAACAAACGCCGGTAGATAACCGCCCTGCCCTTCCCTGACGCTGCTCTGCCGAAGCGCGCGAGATACGTTGGGTTTCCAGGCGGCCCATGCCCGTTGCAGGATCGAACATCGCACGCCGCACAACGCCCGAATCTACCACCACCCGGACTCCTTCAATGGTCAGGCTCGTCTCCGCAATATTGGTGGCGAGCACAATCTTGCGCGTCCCGGCGCGGCTCGGCCGCAGCGCTGCATCCTGATCGCCCGGAGCAAGATCGCCAAACAATGGATGTATTTCGATTGAACCCGGCAGTTGCATCGATTCGAGCAGGCTCTGCACACGGCGAATCTCACGCGCTCCCGGCAGGAACACGAGCACGTCGCCTTCTTCTTCCTGCAGGGCCCGCTGTACGAGCTGCGCAATCAAACGCTCCAGCGCATCCCTCGGTCCGGGCGCGGCAGGATCGGGAAGCAGCGGGGCGCCTTTGCCCGCAAAGCGGGATTCGACTGGAAACATGCGGCCTTGCGCCGTGATGATAGGCGCGTCACCCAATAGCCGTGCAATCCCTGTGCCGTCCAGCGTCGCTGACATCAGCAGCAATTTGAGATCGGGTGTCACGTTCTCTCGAGCATCCAGCGCCAACGCAAGACCTAAATCCGCCTGTAAGCTGCGCTCGTGAAACTCATCGAAGAGCACCATGGCCACGCCTTCAAGCGCGGGATCGCTTTGCAACATTCGGGTGAGCACGCCTTCCGTAACCACTTCAATGCGAGTGGTGCGCGACACGCGCGTATCCATGCGCATGCGATAGCCAACTGTCTGCCCAACTTCCCCGCCCAGAGTTTGTGCCATCCGTTGCGCTACGGCGCGCGCAGCCAGCCGGCGCGGCTCGAGCACGATCAGTTTCTTGCCCCGCACCCAAGGTTCCCCGAGCAATGCCAGCGGAACGCGCGTACTCTTGCCTGCGCCGGGCGGCGCCTGCAGAACCACAGATCGATGAGCGGTCAACGTCGCCTGGAGTTCGGGCAACACCGCGTCAATGGGTAAAGCAGCGGGGAACATTGACGCGCAGCTTACGTTATTCCCCGTGCACTCTTGCACCCGAGGAGTCATCCCATGCGTTGGCAAGGCAGTCGTCGAAGCAGCAATGTCCAAGACTATCGCGGCGTCCGCTTTGGCGGCGCGGGGCTGGGCATCGGCGGCACGCTGATCGCACTGGCGGCGGCTTACTTTCTCGGTGTGGACCCGAGAGCCATTTTGGGGCTTACGGAGGCGGTTTCCACGGGCACGCAGTCCGGCCAACCGACCGCTGGCGTACCGCAGGATGAGCAGGGTCAATTTATTTCGGCCGTGCTGGGTGAAACGGAGGATACCTGGAGCGAGATCTTTCGTGCCAACGGAGCACAGTACGAACCGCCAACGCTCGCACTATTCAGCGGACAGATCCGCTCCGCATGTGGTTTTGCAACGGCGGCATCGGGGCCGTTCTATTGTCCCAGCGACCATAAGGTTTATATCGATCTCGCGTTTTACGACGAGCTCAAAAGCCAGTTCCAGGCGCCGGGCGATTTTGCGCAGGCTTATGTGCTGGCGCATGAAGTCGGCCATCACGTACAGACGCTGTTGGGAACGGAGGAAAAGGTTCGCAACGCTCAGCAGCGCGGCTCGGAGCGTGAAAACAATCAATTGCAGGTGCGCATGGAGCTCCAGGCGGATTGCTATGCAGGCGTTTGGGCGAACCATGCAGATCGAACGCGTCACATCCTCGAACAGGGCGACGTGGAAGAGGCGCTGCAAGCCGCCTCTTCAGTAGGCGATGACGCCATCCAAAAACGCACGCAAGGCCATGTAGTGCCGGACTCCTTCACCCATGGCACGGCGACGCAGCGCGCCAGCTGGTTCGAGCGCGGACTGCAGGGCGGAACGATACAGTCCTGCGATACCTTCAGCTCGGGCGCATAGCGCGCAGCCTCTTCAAAATCCCCATACGATCTTTCCGTACAGGCTGCGTTCGATTTCCCGGCGCGATGCCGCAGCATTGAATTCGGCGTGCCGCCCATGCAAGAGATTCTGGCCCACGAGAGATAGCTCCCATGCGGGCTTGGGCCGCCAGCCCAGGCGCAGATCGAATTCCGTGTAGGCCGGGACGTCTTGATTGTCGATCCGCCCCACGTAGCGCAGCGTGGCATCGCACTCCACGCTTCCGGGCAGATCGAAAGAGGAGCGCAGCAGCGCCTGACGTCTGGGATCGAGCGCGACACTCCGCGTGCTCGTCCTGTCGAGACTTCCTGCCTTGGGCTCGCTGTGCGCGCGCAATTCCGTGTAGCCCGCCCGCAACCGCCATGTATCGCTCGCGTGATAATCCATTGTCAGCTCGGCGCCGTAGGATTTGCCCTGCAGGCCATTGGCCAGCACGATGGGAAATGCAGCCGGCGGATTAAGGGGCTCCACACTGCGCAGATCATCGTAATCGTTATAAAAAGTGGCCAGTGAAAGCGCCAGCTGCGAGCGGGGTTGCACCCGGTAGCCCAGCTCGTAGGACAGCAGTTTCTCCGAGACGAAGTCAGGCCCTCCCTGCAGGAGGGTGAACGGCGGACTGGCCGGTGCGAAAAGGTCACGATCGATGCGCGCGGGTGTACGCACCGCGCGCGAGACGGCGGACCATACAGTCTGCTCACCGCCGGGCTGCCACGCAGCGCGAATGCTCGGCTGGACTTCAAAACCCGTGTAGTCGTTGTGCTCGAGTTTCGTGCCTAATGTCAGCTGCAGCCGGTCGGGCACCAGTATGATCTCATCCTGCGCGAAGGCGCCGAACCAGTCGTGCGTCACACGAGCCGGCAGGAAGGCGAGAGTCGCGGGATTGTCGATATCGTCGCCCACCAGCCGGTAGCTCAAGCCCCAAACGACGTCGTGCCGTCCTCCCAGCGGAAAGCGGTGCTGGAAATCGAGGTCATAGGTATCGAGATCCTGTGTGATCGAAGTGGGGAGGCGCCGATGCGTTCGGTCGTAATACACCTGCAGCTTCAGATCCGAATTCTCAGCGAGTGTGCGCGACCAGCGGCCGAGCAGGTTGCCGCCGCTCATCTCGACGTCTGCTGTCGTTGTGGTCCGCTCGCTTGCGCCATCGTAAAGGTCACCTTGCAGCGTGAGCGAGTCACGATTATTTTTGTTCCAGTCCAGCCGAAACCCACCCTGACCCGCGTGCCAACCGTCAACAACGTCCTGCCCGTCGGGCAGCACGGAGCGGTCGCGATCGAAATATTTCCCGTACACACGGTAATGCATACCGGACGACAGTTCGCCGCCGTAGCGCAGGCCACCGAAGCCGCTCAGCTCCGCGCCGGCGCCGCCGGCCGCGAGGCCGCCTTGTGTATCTTTCGCGCTTTTAGTGATGATGTTGATCACGCCGTTCACGGCGTTCGCGCCCCACTGCGTGGCGCCGGGGCCGCTGATGACTTCGATGCGATCGATATCTTCGAGCAACGTATCCTGCACATCCCAATAAACGCCGGCATAGAGCGGCGTATAGACCGTGCGGCCGTCGATCAGCACCAGCATCTTGTTGGCGAGCGTGTTGTTGAAACCGCGGGCCGTGATGGCCCATTGCCGCGAATCGATGTGCGCCACTTCCAAGTTGGAGGCCAGGCGCAGCGCCTCAGGCACGCTCGTGGCGCCCGCGCGGCGGATGTCGTCGCCAGTAATCACCTGGATGGCGGAAGCGGTTTCGGACAATTTCTGCGGCCGCTTCGCGACGGAGGTGACCTCGAGGTCCATCAACTCTTCGACGCTCAGTTTTTTGAGATCGGCCGTGGAAACGGCTGCCTGCGCCGACGCATCATACGTAAGCGTGAGCGTAACGAGCCATACCACGATCGCTGTCGATCTCATACGTTCTGACAGCTCATTGAGCGGGCCAATCCAAGCGCGATCACTCCCTGCGGCGGCAGGATCCGCCGCCGAGCCTGTATTTACCGGAATACAACTATGTGCCGGGCGTGCAACGGCACGCACAGTACGCGAACGGGTTTATGACATGCAAGCGCGAGATGCAAATCCTGAGACCTCAAACCTTCTACCAGATCCGCACACGCTTCTCGGGGGAGAGATACAGATCGTCGCCCGGCTGCACATCGAACGCCGCATACCACGCATCCATGTTGCGCACTACGCCATTCACCCGGAATTTCGGAGGGCTGTGCGGATCGCTCATCACCTGGTTACGCAGGCTTTGATCGCGCTGCAACGTGCGCCACGCTTGCGCCCAGCTCAAAAAGAAGCGCTGGTCGCCCGTCAGCCCATCGATCACCGGCGGCTCTTTGCCGTTCAGCGACCTATGATAGGCCGCATAGGCCACACTCAACCCGCCCAAGTCGCCAATGTTCTCGCCGAGCGTCAGGCGGCCATTCACATTGAGACCCGGCATCGCGGTATACCCGCCGTATTGATCGGCAAGGCTGTCCACCAGCTTTTTGAATGAAGCCTCGTCAGCCGGCTGCCACCATGTGCGCAGCACGCCGCGCTCATCGGATTTCGCGCCTTGATCGTCGAAGCCATGGCCCATCTCGTGGCCAATCACGCCGCCGATGGCTCCATAGTTGACCGCCGGGTCCGCATTGGGATCGAAGAACGGGGGCTGCAGAATTGCGGCAGGAAACACGATTTCATTGAACGTGGGGTTGTAATAGGCATTCACTGTTTGTGGCGTCATGCCCCATTCATCGCGGTCTGTGGGCTGGCCCAGCCGGTCCGCATCGTGATGCCAGTTGAACTCCGCGGCGCGCATGGCATTGCCGTACGCATCGCCTGCACGCACTTCGAGCTTCGAGTAATCGCGCCATTTATCCGGATAGGCAATTTTTGGCCGGAAGGTGGCGAGCTTCTTAAGCGCCACCTGTTTGGTTCCTTCCGTCATCCAGGTCAAATTCTTGACCCGGTCCGCGTAAGCGGCGCGCAGGTTTTCCACCAGCGCAAGCATTTTGGCTTTGGCTTCGGGCGGGAAATATTTGGCGACGTACAGCTCGCCGACCGCTTCGCCCAGCGAACCATCGCTGGCGTCGACCGCGCGCTTCCAGCGCTCACGCTGCTGTTGCTGGCCATTCAATGTGCGGCCATAGAAGTCGAACTTCTCGTCGTCTATTGCCTTGGGGAGCACGCTCGCAGAGCCTGCGAGGAAATGATATTTGAGATAGGGGCGCCACTGCGCTACCGGAGTCTGCTGAAAGAGTTTGCCGAGCTTGCCCACGGCATCGAGCTCGGCTACGACGAATTCCGGTTGCTGGCCGATGCCGCCGGATTCGAGCTGTGCGTCCCACGGATACTGCGGCGCGAGCTTTTTCAGCTCGGCGCGCGTACGCAGGTTATAGGTGAGCTCGCGCTCGCGGCGCTTCTCGATAGGCCAGTGCCGGCGCGCGATTTGAGTTTCAAGCGCGAGGATCTGTTTGGCCTGGGCCTCGGCATTCTTCTCACCCGCCAACGCCAGCATGCGGCCGATGTGCTCACGATATTTGGCGCGGATCTCTTTGAATGTGGCGTCATCTTTGAGGTAGTACTCGCGGTCGGGCAAGCCGAGGCCGCTTTGCCCGATGCCTACGATGTAACGGTCCGGATTTTTCTCGTCGACGGTGATGCCGATGCCGATAGGTGCGTTCAGGGGGACGTCGGGCCGGCCGATCAGCTTGGCGAGGTCTTCATGCGTACGCGCGGCGTCGATGGCGCTCAATACTTCACGCGCCGGTTCGAGCCCGGCACGTTCGATTGCAGCTGTATCTATATAGGTCCGATAAAAATCTCCGACTTTCTGTTGCACACTGCCTGCGGGCGCATCGCCAGGCAATGCCTCAATGAGTCCTTTCACCTGTTTCTCGGCTTCGTTGTCGAGAATGGCGAACGTCCCCCAATTGGTTCGGTCCGGCGGAATCTGATTGTTGTCGAGCCAGTGGCCGACGGCATAACGATAGAAATCGGCGCCCGGTTTGACGCTCATATCTCTATCGGCCAGATCCAGGCCGAAGGCGCCTATCTTCGCAGCTGGGGGCAGCGGCGGCGCGGCAGGCGGCGGAGGTTGTTGCGCTGAAGGCTTCGTTTTTTGAGTTGAAGAGCAGCTGGCGAGCGCGAGCAGCGCCGCCGTGATGACGAGTGTTGTTTTGAGCATGATGCGTCGATCCTCTGCGCAGGCAAGCGGGCGGAATGGCATTGTCTTTGCCCGGTGCGTGGGAGGCAAGGCCATCAGAGGCGTTAGACGCGTTTCCGACTCGGTTCGTCGCAAAGGAATGCCGGTTAACTTCTTAGACGAGCCTTGGTCAATGCGCCGGACATTCGCGCTGGCGCGTCGTCGGACGCCACTTTCCGGGTGAAAGGGAAAAGCTTGATCGGCACGCCAGCCGACCAGTTCCGCCTAGCACCGCAAGCCTTATTACTTCACCGGCGCTTTCTGCACGCCATTGCCCTCAGCTTGCGCGCCAGTAACGAGCAGCAGATTGGTGCCGCTTTCAAGATGCACATTCCGCGTGGCTGACGTGATCACTGAGCCTTCCGCGCTGCCGGCACTCGAGGCAGCGAGATCCAGGTCTTTCAACCCAAATACTCCTTTGCTTCCCGAGGCCAGATGCCCTGCCGCGTTCAAACCACCGACCGCGCCGGCCGATCGCGTGGCAGCGCCGACCGAGCCACCTATTGTTGAATTCACGGCGCCGCCGGTCGTTCGCGCCACACCGCCCACCGAACCCGAAACGCCTCCGGCCACTCCGCCGACGCTACCCAATGCTCCGCCACCCGTGCCACGCGCCGCGCCACTGGCGCCTGCAATGTCACCGCCTGTATCCGGCATCTCCGCAGATGCTGCGGATTGAGCTGCGCCAACGGCCTGAACCGTTGCGTTGAGCGGCACTTCCCGACCGTTCTTCAACACCGCGCGGTCAAACACGATGCCGAGCGTGGATTCGGCGCCACCTGCGGCAGAGCCCGATGCATTTGTGGCAGTGCCGCTGCTGCTCTTCTTGCCGCGGGGTTGCGCTTCAGTGACATGACCGATCAGCTTCGAGCCGCGAGGGATCACCACCTGCCCAGCCGATTTGACATCCTGGGCGTTCGTTGCCGTCACCTCGTCGCCGGGTTTGTTTTTGCTCGCGTCCACCGGACGCGACAACGTCGCATTGAGCTCGCTGCCATTTGAAAGGCCCGCCGAACCCTGCCCGGCGCCAGCGTTGGCCGAGCTCGCATCGCTGCGGCTCGCCGCGGCCCCACTTTTTCCGGCTGAAACCGATGTATTGGACTGCGAGGATGCACTGCCTTGTACGCCCGTCGGTTGGCTCTGTCCCTGCGCAAGCGCGCTGCCGACGAACGCGAGAGCAGCGCCGACGATCCAGAAAGGATGCTTCGTAATCATGTTGAGACCTCATCCGATGAAATATGGATTGCACGCCGCGCGAGCGACTATGGGCAGAGTAACGCGCAGCAATGGGGTTAGTTCAACGCGTTGGCAAATGGCGACGCTCGAGGCAGCGGCGGCACGTTATATGCTGCTTGGGAATTCCCTCAATTGCGCCCCGACTCCAACGACGACAGCGTGCGATTGAAGCTGTCAAGCCACCTTGAGCCGATCGCGATCCGAATACGGATCGATTTCGATCGTGATTTTTCGAATCGACGCGCTCGGCATCTTATTGCGGCCGTCTGACGTCATGGTGATAAAGCCCGTTGTTTCAACTTCATAGGTATGCCTCAGGCCGGGGAAGCGAATCCACGGGCAAGGTAGTGGGCTCGATCAACCCCTGACTTGAAATCTCGCCGTCATGGCTCATATCGACGAGCCATGCCCATCCCTGATTGGTCAGGGCGTTGCGTAGCGAGACGCGCCCTTGCCGCAACTCGATCAATTGCACCGGGCTGATGGGAACGACGAGATAACGCTGAACTTTCTCATCTTCGTCGCATTGATAAACCAACAATAGACGCCGCCGTCGATCACGAATCGTGAACAGCTTGGGGCTATCGTAGTAAAACAGTTCCTCTTCGGGCTCGAAATCTACCAAGTCCGGCCAGTCCTCCATGATTTTGGGTACCGCCCACATTGTTATGCTTCCTCTTTCATAGACGTGAATATACCAAGGCGATCCACATCCGCATACACCCACCAAGTTGTATGACTATCACCCATTCTCGGCGTGAGAAGCGTGCGGCCATGGGCCGGCTTGAGCCAGCCGCCTATCTGATGCGTTTGGGCAATTGCTCCGCTCATCGCCGGGCGTAAAACGCCGGCGGAAACGCCCGCGTCCCCTGCGGGCGGTAGCTACCGTCATTTTACGCCCGGGGACTACGCGACTCCAGAAACGACTTGATCAGATCGAGCCCTCTTGACCTACGTTTTCGACAGGAGCATTTTCATGCCCTTCAAGAAAAGTCCCTGACGCAAGGATCGCAGTCATGTCGAAACATCCCGGCTCTCGAGCATTAATACCCATCGAGCATGTCGCTCGGTCGATCCTCGTCCTGCGCGGCCAGAAAGTGCTGCTGGACGCGGACCTCGCCTCTCTTTATGGAGTGGCGACGAAACGGTTCAATGAAGCTGTCAAGCGCAACCGCGCGCGCTTTCCCGCGGACTTCGCCTTTCAGCTGACGGTTCAGGAATTCGCCGATCTGCAGCTGCATTCGGCGGCTATACACGCGAAAAACGCTGAAATTCCCGATGAAAATTCGAACTGGTCGCAAATTGCGACCAGTTCCGCGAGGCGCCGCGGTTCCGTTTACCGGCCTTGGGCGTTCACCGAGCACGGCGCCATCATGGCCGCCACGATCCTCAATAGCGCGCGTGCGGTTGAAATCAGCGTCCACGTGGTGCGCGCGTTCGTGAAGTTGCGTGAGCTGCTGGTTTCGAGCAAGGAGTTTGCGCAGCGGGTGGATGAACTGGAAGGCGGCGTGAAGAAAAAACTGACGAAGCACGCGCGTAAACTGGATACGCACGAGCAGGCTATCGTTGGCATTTTCAAGACGTTGAGCGAGCTCAAGAATCCGCCCAGAGTCAATGCAATCGGTTTTACGGCCGATCTGGGCAGAAAGTCTTAGCGACCGAAATCGTTCAGCCGCGCCGCGACTCCAGAAACGGCTTGATCAAATCAAGCGGCAGCGGGAACACAATCGTGGAAGTCTTCTCGCTCGAAATATCCGCCAGCGTCTGTAGATAACGCAGCTGCATGGCGCCCGGCTCGCGCGCGAGTGACTCCGCCGCCTGCACCAGCATCTGCGCCGCCTGGCTTTCGCCTTCCGCGTGGATGATCTTGGCGCGGCGCGTGCGCTCCGCTTCTGCCTGCTTGGCCATCGCACGGATCATGGTCTCATCCAGGTCCACGTTCTTGATTTCCACCTTCGCCACCTTGATGCCCCAGGCTTCGGTGCTCTGGTCGAGGATCTGCTGAATGCTCGCATTGAGTTTTTCACGCTGCGCAAGCAGGTCGTCCATCTCGTGTTGACCCAGCACTGAGCGCAGCGTCGTCTGCGCCAGCTGGCTCGTCGCTTCGAACACATTCGCCACCTGGATGATCGCCTTGCCCGGATCTACGATGCGGAAATAAACCACCGCATTGACCTTCACCGAGACGTTGTCCCGCGAGATCACATCCTGCTTGGGTACATCCAGCACGATGACGCGCAGATCCACCTTGCGCATCTGCTGCAGCACGGGAATGACGAGAATGAGTCCCGGACCCTTGATGCCCGTAAACCGGCCCAGCGTGAACATCACCCCACGCTCGTATTCGTTCAATACCTTGACGGCGCTGAACAGCAGCATGACGCCGAAGATGACAACGACGATCCAGAATGAAAAAGCCATGACTCTCTCCGTGCCGCTAGAGCGGCTCAACCCAAAGCATTAAACCTTCAACCTTCACGATGCGCACGCTCTGCCCTGCCCGTAGAGGCGCGCTGGCGTGCGCATTCCACAATTCCCCACCATAGCGCACGCGGCCGCGCTCCGTGAAATCTTCGATTGCGATAGCGCTCTCACCGATCATCCCCTGCGCTCCGGTGACCACCGGCTTGCGCATCGAGCGACTGGCAAGAAAGGCAATACCGATGACGGCCAGCCCGCCAACCGTAGCCACGCCGCCGATGACAGGCCAGGCAATATCCAGCCCCGGAATATCGGTGTCGAGCAGAATGATGGAACCCACGATGAAAGCAACGAGCCCGCCCAGGCCAAGCGCGCCGAAACTGGCTATGAAGAATTCCAGCACAATCATCAAAATGCCCACGGCGATGAGCGCAAGCCCGGCATAGTTGACTGAAAGGATTTGAAATGCAAACAGCGCGAGCAGCAAAGAGATGGCGCCGATCACGCCAGGCAAGACAGCCCCGGGGTTGTAGCCTTCAAGCATCAGACCGTAAATTCCAATCAGTAACAGTCCATAGGCAATGGTGGGATTGGTGATGACGGACAATAGCTGCGTGCGCCAGTCGGGCTCTACATGCGTGACTGCTGCATTGCGGGTCGCAAGCGTTACTGTGCGTTGCCCGACCTTTATTTCGCGGCCATCGAGTTGTGCAAGCAGATCCGGCAGATCGCGTGCGATAAACTCAATAACGTTCTTGCCGAGTGCGTCGGTGGCCGAAAGGCTGGCTGCGCCGCGCACGGCCTGCTCGGCCCATTCGACATTGCGTCCGCGCAATTCGGCGAGACTGCGGATATAGGCCACGGAGTCATTGACCGCTTTGCGCTCCATCGCTGTGCCGGGCTCATGGGGCTCGGGCTTTGGACCGGCCGGTTTGTCCTTCGTCGCAGGCTTGTCCTGCTCCGGCTCACCGCCGATCGAAACGGGCGTGGCCGCGCCAACGTTCGTGGCCGGCGCCATTGCCGCGATGTGGCTCGCATAAAGAATGTATGCGCCCGCGCTGGCTGCGCGCGAGCCGGAAGGCGACACGTAGGTGGCAACCGGCACGGATGACGCCAGGATCGCGTGAATGATGTCGCGCATCGAAGTATCGAGCCCGCCGGGCGTATCCATTTGCAGCACGATCAGTCGATTGCCCTGGGCCTGCGCGGCTTTTATACCTCGCTCGATGTAGCGTGAGGTGGCTGGGCCGATCGGGCCGTTGATATCGAGGACTGTGACTATGACGCCAGTGGTTTTGGTTTGCTGCGCGGCAACGACGGCCATCGCGTTCAAAACGATGAACGCAGCGAAAACTGGTGTGAGCTTGCGCACGGAGCGACCCTACTCCGATTTACGTGCGCAGGACAACCTGTCAGGCCCATCCCGGGACCCTGCGCGAATCAGCGCCCGCCAGGGCTCGGTGAGATCGAAGGTGGGATGGTCCCGGCCTGCACGTCTTTTCCCCGCTATATGAGGAAATCCTCGAGGCCTGCGATGATAAACGGTCTGCACGGCTGAAACAGGAACCATGGTCTCCTGCTTAATGTCGACCGAGTAACGCGGCGCCGAGGCGTTGTCAGGCAACGCGCGCTGATTTTACTTCCGGCGCAAATCTTTTTTGTGGATCGCACGCGCGCCCGGCGGCGTCGGCAGCCCGGTATGCTGCGTCTTGAACGGCCGCATCGCGGCGCCGCCGCGCTTGCCTTCGCCCATCCCGCCCGTACCGGCCGGTTGATACGCCGGCACCAGCTGGCGCTTGCCATTGCCAATCAAATCCGCGCGGCCCATGTGGCGCAGCGCCTCGCGCAACACTGGCCAGTTGTTGGCGTCGTGATAGCGCAGGAATGCCTTGTGCAAGCGGCGCACTTTCAATCCTTTGGGAACCTGCACCGTCTCGCTGGTGCGCGTCAGGCGCTTCAAGGGATTCTTGCCGCTGTGATACATCGCGGTGGCGGTGGCCATCGGCCCCGGTAGAAAAGCCTGCACCTGGTCGGCGCGATAATTGTTCTTCTTCAACCACAAGGCGAGCTCGAGCATATCTGCATCCGTGGCGCCCGGGTGCGCCGCAATAAAATACGGGATGAGGTATTGCTCCCTCCCCGCTTCCTTTGAATACTTATCGAATAATTCCTTGAAGCGGTAATACGCGCCGACTCCCGGCTTCATCATCTTGGAGAGCGGGCCTTCGCCGATCGCCTCCGGGGCGATTTTGAGATAGCCGCCCACGTGATGCTGCGCGAGCTCGCGCACATACTCGGGCGATTCCGTCGCCAGGTCGTAGCGCACGCCGGAAGCTATCAGCACCTTTTTGATTCCCGGCAGCTCGCGCGCCCGCCGGTACAATTTGATCAGCGGCGAGTGATCCGTATTCAAATTCGGGCAGATGCCCGGATATACGCATGAGGGCCGGCGGCAGGCGCTCTCAATCTCGCGGCTCTTGCAGGCCAGGCGGTACATGTTCGCTGTCGGCCCACCAAGATCCGAGATGACGCCAGTGAATCCCGGCACGGTATCGCGCACCTTCTCCACTTCGCGGATCACCGAGTCTTCCGAGCGGCTTTGAATGATGCGTCCTTCATGCTCGGTGATGGAGCAGAACGTGCACCCGCCAAAACAGCCGCGCTGAATGGCGACGGAGAAGCGGATCATCTTGTACGCGGGGATGTTCGCATCGCCGTAAAACGGATGCGGCTTGCGTTGATAGGGCAGGTCGTAAACCCAATCCATCTCTTTGGTTTCGAGCGGAATCGGCGGCGGATTCAACCACACGTCGATGTTGCCGTGCCGCTGCACCAGCGCACGAGCATTCCCCGGATTCGATTCCAGATGCAGGATGCGCGAGGCATGCGCGTACAACACAGCGTCGTCCATCACCTGCTCATGCGAAGGCATGCGAATGACGCTGCGCTCGCGATCCACGTTTTTGACGCGCCGAACGAACTTCACAACCTGCTCTCCTCCGGCCCCCTCTCCCCTTGTGGGAGAGGGCTGGGGCGAGGGCTTCGTCGCATAAGGATCAATGGGCGGGTTCAACGGCCCAGGCGCATCCAGATGCGTGGAGTCGATTTCAATCCACCCTTCAGGCATTGTCTTGCGCGCAAACGCCGTCCCGCGCAGATCCGTAATCTCATCGATGCTCTCGCCGCCCGCCAGCCGATGCGCGACCTCGCACATCTGCCTTTCAGCGTTGCCGTACACCAGCAGGTCCGCCTTCGCATCCAATAAAATGGAGCGCCGGATCTTCTCCGACCAATAGTCGAAATGGGCGATACGCCGCAGCGAAGCTTCGATCCCACCGATCACGACCGTCACATCCTTATATGCTTCACGCGCGCGCTGCGCGTACACAATCACGGACCGGTCCGGTCTCTTGCCGCCCTGCCCGCCTGGCGTGTACGCATCATCGCTGCGAATACGCCGGTCCGACGTATACCGATTGACCATCGAATCCATATTCCCGGCAGTAATGCCAAAAAACAGATTCGGCTTCCCCAATTCTTTGAAAGGCTCGGCGCTGCGCCAGTCCGGCTGAGCAATGATCCCTACGCGAAATCCCTGCGCTTCGAGCACGCGCCCGATAATGGCCATGCCAAAGCTCGGGTGATCGACGTAAGCGTCGCCGGTGACGATGACGATGTCGCAACTGTCCCATCCCAACGCTTCCATTTCCGCACGGGACATGGGCAGGAACGGCGCCACGCCGAAGCGGGCAGCCCAGTGTTTGCGATAGCTGGCGATGTCGCGTGCGGGAGTCATAGGGGGTGCGCACTATACTGTACGGCGAGCATAATTGACGCCCGCAACGCCCAAGGAGAACTCCCCATGTCATATGTAGACGGTTTTATCATTCCCGTGCCCAAAAAACAGCTCAAGGCCTACCGCCAAATGGCCCTCCGGGCCGGCAAGATCTGGAAGGAATTCGGCGCTTTGGACTATCGGGAATGCGTGGGGGACGACGTCAAATGGGGCAAGCGCACATCATTTCCGCGCAGCGTAAAGCAGAAGCCGAATGAGACAGTGGTGTTCTCGTGGATCGTGTACAAGTCACGCAAGCAGCGCGATCTGGTCAATGCCAAGGTAATGAAAGACCCGCGGCTCGCTGACATGATGAATCCCAAAGCGATGCCTTTCGACGCGAAGCGAATGATTTATGGCGGCTTCACGACGCTCGTCAAACTATAAGCTGACCACTCGAAGCTGACGCTCACGCGCGTTTAGCCGGATAAAGGAGGAAGGGTTCTCGCTCTTCCCGCCAGTCCTGCTCGTCATCCCCAGCCAGTGTTTCAAGATCTGCGGGCACGGCGTTTGGATCATCCACCCATTGACGCAGCAGCGCGCTGCCATTGATCACATCGATGGCGAGGCGGCCTTTCTCATATTCGTAGGGAAAATCCCGCCAGATTTCATAGTCGGGGCGCAGTCGGCGCAGCGCCTTGAACGCCAGCGCAATCAAACGCCACGGGCGGAAGGCTTCATGATCGTACGCCGTATCGTCCACGTGAATCTGCACGCCTGCACACAGCTTGCCTGCGTGCTTCTGGAAAGTGGGCTCGAACCAGCACGGGCGCAGGCGGCAGCCTTGCATCCATTGGGGCGCCAGCGCTTCCATTTCTTTCAGAAGCCGCTGCGGATCGAGATCCGGCGCGCCAAACAATTCGAGCGGGCGAGTGGTGCCGCGGCCTTCGGATAAGGTTGCGCCCTCCAGCAACACCGTTCCCGCGTACGCGCGCGCCATAGAAAGGTTCGCGGCGTTGGGGCTGGGATTGACCCACGTGCGTTCCCCGAGCGGCCAGCCATAACCGGGTGCGCTGTCCGGCTGCCAGCCCTGCATCTCAATAACCTGGCAATCCACGTTGAGTTTGAGCCTGCGCACGAACCATCTGGCCAGCTCGCCAAGCGTCAAACCGTGGCGCATCGGCAGCGTGCCGGCGCCGACGAAGCTCTCCCACCCTTCGCGCAAACTCAAACCTTCGATAGGCCGGCCTGCGGCATTGGGGCGATCCAGAACCCAAACAGCGCGCCCGGATTTCGCGCCCTCTTCCAGCACATAGCGCAATGTGGTCAGGAATGTGTAGATGCGGCAGCCGACATCCTGCAGATCCACCAGCAGCACATCGAACGGTTCCATCATCTCGGGCGTGGGGCGGCGCACCCTGCCATACAGGCTGAACACCGGAATTCCGTGCACCGGATCGTGGTAGTCGTCCGACTCGATCATGTTGTCCTGCTTCTCGCCGCGCAGGCCGTGCTGCGGGCCGAAAGCCGCCGTGAGGCGCACATTCGGCAAAGCCGCCAGCGCATCCAGCGAATGTTTGAATTCGCTGGTGACCGAGGCGGGGTGCGCGAGCAGCGCCACGCGCCGGCCGGCGAGCGGTTTGCTGAGCGCGGGTTCTGAGATCAATCGATCGACGCCGAATTTCATAGTTCGAGTGTGAAGCTGTCGGGGTGGTGGAAGTCGGGTTTGTCTGAAGGATGCTTGAGGGCCCAATACGAGAGCGCGCCATCCGTTTCTTCAATGACGGCGGCGAGCGCGAGCCGCAGCGGCAAAACGACGCGCAGACTGGCTTCGAGCTCGAACCGATGCTCCTTACGGTGAATACGCAGGCTGGGCGTCCACTCCTTATCTACTGGGGCCATGCCCGCGCGATAGCCGCTGAAGTTGTAGCCTGCCCATTCCGTAGAGGGTGAAAAATTGAATTCACGATAGGAACCGGACGCTTCGCCCACGAACGCTTCAAAGCAGGTGCTCTTCCAGAGCTCATCGACGCGACGTGGCGCGCTCAGCGGCCGAGTGCGGATGCGGCTCAAATCGCCGTCGAGGATGTAGCGCAAATCGAGCGCGCCGCCGATTTCCACTTCAAGGCTGCGCACCGCCGCTGAGAGCGAAGCCGGATGACAGGTCAACGAAACTCGCTGCACCGCTCAGAATCTCACGACGCTGCGGATGGATTCGCCTGAGTGCATCAAGCCAAACGCATCGTTGATTTTCTCAAGCGGTAAGACATGAGTGATGAGATCGTCGATGTTGATCTTGCCGTCCATGTACCAATCCACGATTTTGGGCACGTCCGTGCGGCCGCGTGCGCCGCCGAAGGCCGTGCCTTTCCAGATGCGGCCCGTGACCAGTTGAAATGGGCGTGTTTTGATTTCCTGTCCGGCGCCGGCGACTCCAATGATCACGGACACGCCCCAGCCGCGGTGGCAGCATTCGAGCGCCTGCCGCATCAAATCGACGTTGCCTACGCATTCGAAGCTGTAATCCGCGCCGCCGTCGGTCAACGCCACCAGCTGCTGCACGAGATCGCCGCCGACCTCTTTGGGATTGACGAAGTGCGTCATGCCGAATTTTTCGGCCAGCGCCTTGCGACGTGGATTGAGATCCACTCCGATAATCTTGTTCGCGCCGACCAGCCGCGCGCCTTGAATGACGTTGAGCCCGATGCCGCCCAATCCAAACACCACGACGTTCGCGCCCGGCTCCACTCTCGCGGTATTGATGACCGCGCCAATTCCTGTGGTAACGCCGCAGCCGATATAGCAGACCTTCTCAAAAGGCGCGTCCTCGCGGATCTTCGCCACGGCAATCTCGGGAAGCACCGTAAAATTGGAGAACGTGGAGCAGCCCATATAGTGGTGCACCTTTTCTCCGCCGATCGAGAAGCGGCTCGTGCCGTCTGGCATGACGCCTTGGCCCTGCGTGGCGCGAATTGCGGTGCATAGATTGGTTTTGCGCGACAGGCAGGATTTGCACTGCCGGCACTCGGGCGTGTAGAGGGGAATCACGTGATCGCCCTTCTTCACGGAAGTGACGCCGGGGCCCACGTCTACCACGATGCCGGCGCCTTCGTGGCCGAAGATGACGGGAAACAAACCCTCCGGGTCCGCGCCCGAGCGCGTGAATTCATCGGTATGGCATACGCCGCTCGCCTTGATTTCCACGAGCACTTCACCAGCGCGCGGGCCATCGAGGTCCAATGTGACGACTTCGAGAGGTTTGCTTGCTGCGTAGGCAATGGCGCCACGAGTTTTCATGGAGGACCCTGAACGGCTGAGGGCCGGCATTGTGAAGGCGAATGGCAAAGAGAGGCAAATCCGGCAGGTATGGCAATTGCGCCCCGCGGTTCCATGGTTCGACATTCCGCCGAAGCACTCATTATTGGCGCCGGGGCTGCGGGATTGGCCGCGGCGGCTGACCTGGCTGCGGCAGGCCGATCCGCGTTAGTGCTCGAAGCCCGCGACCGCATCGGCGGACGCATTTGGACTCGCAACGAGCCGGATTTCCCCGTTCCCATCGAGCTCGGCGCGGAATTCATTCATGGGCGTGCAGCCGTGACGTTTGAGTTGCTGCAGTGGGCCGGCATTGCCGCCGTGGATGCGCCGGAGGCGCACTGGACTTTGAAGCGCGGCAAGTTCCAACCTACGCGCGATGCCGTGTTCAAGGAAATCCAGAAATCGCTGAAGCGCGCGGACGTTCTCGGCAAGCCCGATACCTCCTTTGAAAAGTTTTTGAGTCGCAGCGGGCGCTATGGCCTTTCCGCCGAGGGGCGTGAATTCGCGCGAATGTTCGTGGAAGGCTTCGATGCCGCGGATCCGAAGCGCGTGAGCGCACACTCGATCGCCCAAGAATGGCGCAGCGGCGGTGAGGCCGATTCGCCGCAGTTTCGTCCGCAAGGCGGATACGGGGATCTGCTCGCGGCGCTGGTCCGCAGGCTTGCAGGCAGTTCGGTAAGACTGCAGTTGCAGACAGTAGTGCGTTCGGTGAAATGGCGCCGGGGCTCGGTTGAGGTGGCGGGTACGTTTCGGGGCGAATCGTTTCGCGCCAAGGCTGCGCAGGCCATCCTTGCACTTCCGCTCGGCGTGCTGCAGCACGGTGCGGTGCGTTTCACTCCGACCCTCAAGACGAAACAAAAAGCATTGCAAGGGTTGGCTGCGGGGCCTGTTATTAAAGTAGCGCTGCGATTTCGTACGCCGTTCTGGGAGAAGCTCAATCGAGAGCGCTATCGGGGCGCAGCGTTTTTTCACGCGCCTGAAGCCGAATTTCCTACGTTCTGGACCGCGTTACCGCTGCGTGCGCCGTTGATGACTGCATGGATGGGTGGACCGAGGGCCGCGCGTTTGTCCGGCGCAAGCGAAACGGAAATCATCCGTCGGGCAGTGAAGACTTTACAGTCAATATTGGGCAAAGGCTGCGATGTGGACGAGCAGCTGGAGGCGGCCTGGTGTCACAACTGGCAGAGCGATCCGTTTGCTCGCGGCGCTTACAGTTATGTACTGGCCGGTGGAGGCGAGGCGCGCAAAGGGCTTGCGGCGCCGCTGGATGAGACGCTGTTCTTCGCCGGTGAGGCGGCGGATTTTGCAGGGGAAGCGGGCACTGTCGCCGGCGCATTGCAGAGCGGCAAGCGAGCAGCCATTGAAGCATCGATGTGAGTACAATCGCGGCCTCTTGCGCACGTCACGGAATCGATGATGCCTGCCCCGGTATACCGCAATTCGCTCGAGATGATCGGCAACACGCCGATGCTCGCCGTGCGGCGGCTCGATACCGGCCCCTGCCAGCTGTTTCTGAAACTGGAGAATCAAAACCCCGGCGGCTCGATCAAGGACCGCATTGGACTTTATTTGATTGAAGCAGCCGAGCGCGCAGGCAAGATCAAACAGGGTGGCACACTGATCGAGGCGACGGCCGGCAACACCGGCCTCGGGCTCGCATTGGTGGCGGCGCAGAAGGGCTATCGACTGACGCTCGTGATTCCCGACAAGATGAGCCAGGAGAAGATCTTCCATTTGAAGGCAATGGGCGCGGAGGTGGTGATGACGCGCTCGGATGTGCACAAAGGGCATTCGGAGTACTACCAGGACTACGCTGCGCGGCTCGCACGCGAGACGCCGGGTAGCTACTATGTCAATCAATTCGGCAACGACGTCAATGCTCAGGCCCATGAAGAGACAACCGGGCCCGAAATCTGGGAACAGACGGAGCATAGGCTGGACGCCGTTGTTTGCGGAGTCGGAACGGGCGGCACCATCACGGGCCTATCGCGCTACTTCGCGCGTAAGGCGCCGGATGTTGAGATGGTGTTGGCGGATCCGGCCAGCTCCGCGCTCGCGGGCTTCGTGAAGACGGGCGAAGTCAAGCCGTCGGGCCGCGGCTGGCTGGTCGAAGGCATAGGCGGAGACTACGTGCCCGCCATTTGCGATCTGTCGCGTGTGCGGCAAGCCTATTCCATTCCCGATGCCGAAGCCTTTCAGACTTGCCGCGAATTATTGGCAAAGGAAGGCGTCATCGCAGGCACCTCCAGCGGCACGTTGCTCGCCGCGGCGCTGCGCTATTGTCGCGAGCAGAAGACGCCGAAGCGCGTCGTCACGTTTGTCTGCGATAGCGGCAATAAGTACCTTTCCAAGGTCTATAACGACTATTGGATGATCGATAACGGCTTCCTGCAACGCGAGCGCTTCGGAGATTTGCGGGACTTGATTCTGCGCCGGCACAAAGAGCATGCCACGGTGACTGTAAATGCCACGGAAACTGTGGCTGCGGCTCATCGCCGCATGAAGCTTTACGATGTGTCGCAGCTACCCGTTATGCAGGATGGCCGCATCGTCGGCATCGTGGATGAGGAAGATATACTGCTGGAAGTCTTTAACAACCCCAAACATTTCGAGGAGCCGGTGACGAAGGCGATGGCGAGTCATCTGGAAACGGTGCAGGCAAACGCGCCGCTGGCGCAGCTCATGGAAATCTTCAAACGCGGGATGGTGGCGATTGTGATGAACGGTAGTGAATTCGCAGGCCTCGTCACGCGCATCGATCTGCTCAACTGGCTGCGGCAGCGGATGTAAAGCATGAGCAAGCACGATTTCAGCACGCGCGTAATTCATGGCGGACAGAAGCCGGATCCGCTGACCGGCGCGGTGATGCCGCCCATTTACGCCACCTCAACTTATGTGCAGTCGAGCCCCGGCGTGCACAAAGGTTATGAATATTCGCGCACGGCCAATCCAACACGGGATGCACTCCAGGCAAGCCTAGCTAATCTTGAAAGTGGCGCCGCGGGCTTTGCGTTTGCTTCAGGCATGGCCGCCACCGCCACGGTGCTCGAGTTACTGGACAGCGGCTCGCATATCGTCGCGATGCATGATTTATACGGTGGAAGTTATCGCTTGCTGGAAAACGTGCGCAAGCGTTCGGCGGGGCACGAGGTCAGCTTCGCGGATCTCACCGATCCCGCGACGCTCGAAGCCGCCATTCAACCCAATACACGCCTGGTCTGGGTGGAAACGCCGACGAATCCGTTGCTGAAGCTGGTAGACCTGAGCGCCGTCGCGGGCATCGCCAAACAGCGCGGCATCTTGAGCGTGTGCGATAACACTTTCGCCACGCCGTTCATCCAACGTCCGCTCGAGCATGGCTTCGATATCGTGGTGCATTCGACCACGAAGTATCTCAACGGCCATTCGGATGCGATCGGCGGCGCGGCTGTGGTGAGGGCGGACAAATCGCTGATCGAGCGCCTCGCCTATCTGCAGAATGCTATTGGCGGCGTGCCGGGGCCTTTCGACTCTTATCTCACTTTGCGCGGCATCAAGACGCTGGCATTGCGGATGGAGCGGCATTGCGCGAGCGCGCTGACTATCGCGCAGTTTTTGGAGAAGCATCCCAAAGTGGAACGCGTGTTTTATCCGGGGCTGGCGAGTCATGCGCAGCACGTCTTGGCCAAACGGCAGATGGCGGACGGCTACGGTGGCATCGTCACGGCAGTGTTGCGCGGCACGATTGATGATGCCAAGCGCTTTCTGGAGCGCTGCGAATTGTTTTCTCTGGCGGAAAGTCTTGGCGGCGTTGAAAGCTTGATCGAGCATCCGGCGCTGATGACGCATGCGTCGCTGCCGGCGGCGATGCGGGCGAGTCTGGGGATCAGCGATACTCTGGTGCGGTTGTCGGTGGGAATTGAGTCTGTCGACGATCTCATTGCGGACCTCGACTCTGCCCTAAAGGCTTGAGCGCTAAAATCAACTGACAAACGGAGTGGCAAGTTCCTGCGCAATCTTAGCGACGGACGGAAGACGGCGTACAGCACTGGCGACCTCAATCAGTTTCCGTTTTTCCTTGGGCGTGAGCAAATGCAGATCGCCACCTTCAAAGTAAGTCAGAGCTTTTAGACTTTCACTCGGCTGAAAGTTGTTGCCATACATCGCCTGTGCGATGGCCAATCCGCGATCGAGCGACACCCCGACTTCAAGCATGGCCGCAATATCGCGATAGTCTTTCGCTTCGATGCGTTGCAGAATCACCTTCAACTTGGTCGCCATTAAATCATCCAGCGCCGCCACCTGGAGTATGCCGTCCTCAGTGGTGTCAGGCGCCGTGAAGCGGCCGAAGCCAAGTGTCCCAAAAAACGAGATTTTCACACGCTGGTCGGGCGATTTTTCATCGGGAACATCGATAGTCAATGTGTCCGGTTGGTCCTGCAAGACCTGGGAGCGTCCGATAAACGGGAAGGCAGTCGCCAATGCGTTCTTATCGAGCGGGCGGTCACCCTAATTGACGCCTTGGCATCGGGGGAACGCCGCCAGGCTGAGCGAGGGCCAGCCTGTAGTGCCAGTATGCCCACGATCGCTCGTTGAATTGACCGATTTCAGCGCGCCGAAGCACGCCTCGCAGATACTCGTCGCCGACTTCGTCCGCTAATTCTTGAACATCGTCGTACGTGCCGAGATTCATCGTTTGAGCAACCACGCGCTCGGGCTGGCGAGCGCTTCCTGACTGGACTTCCACCAAATATATCTACTGGCCAGCTTGGCAAGTAAGGTAGCAGAAGGAGGCATAGACGAATTGCCGGTTCAAAAAATGCTTGCCGAATTATACGCTTGCGTTGAAACCTGTTAAAGCTAAAGTCATGACAACTTTCAATTTTCGATGGTGAGGATGTTCGCCTATCTTGCCGCCTATATCCCCCGCACTGACTTCTGCTCTTCAGGCGAGTCAGCAACCACGACCGGCGCCCGAGTGTCGCTGAACCGATTGACAACAAAGCTGTTCTGCTTTAACTAGATCACGATAACGGATATACCGTCAACGATCCTGGCTCCCCAAAGCCTCCGAAAAGCACATGCTCTGGAAATCCATCGCCGCCGTCTGCCTCGGCGCCAGTCTTGGCGCGCTTCTGCGCTGGAGCCTCAATGCGCAATTCAACAACCTCTTCCCCGCCATTCCACCGGGCACCGTCATTGCAAATCTCATCGGCGCTTACATCGCCGGGGTCGCAATCGCGTTTTTCGCCGTTTCCCCGGCCGTCTCTCCGGAATGGCGACTGCTCATCGTCACCGGATTCTGCGGCGGTCTTACGACTTTCTCAGGGTTTTCCCTGGAGCTGGTTGCGCTGCTGAAAGAGGAGCAGATAGGTTGGGCGCTCGGCGCAACGGCTGCGCATGTCGTTGGGTCGGTGGTGATGACGTTTGCGGGGATGGGGACGGTGGTTTGGCTCAAGAACTGAGAGCTTTATAGGTTGGGCTGAGTCTACGAAGACCAACCTACAAGACGACGATTAGGCCTGACTCCAGCCAGTGCTTCAGGAAGCCCGCAGCGCGAGCGGGCGTTTCCTCTTCACTGAAATGCCGCGCCAGTATCGCGCACAGATCGCCGAAGCTCTGGCCGCCACGGGCAGCGTTCAGCGCTTCAGCTTCCGGCGTTGGCAAGGACCGAAAAAAAGTCTGAAGATTTTCACGCCAAAGCAGCCATTCGGTGGGCTCCGCTTGTACTACAGATGCAGGACGCTCAATGTCATCCGTCAGCGCTTTCCAGATCTGCGGTACATTCCAAAAGAGCGAGAGTTGACGCAATGAAGGATGGAATTGAAAACGCAGCGCCGCCCATTCATCGGGCACCACCTGTGCGAGCGCAGCGATGCCGACCGGCGCCGCATCGGCGGCATCGAACGCTTCCGTCATCGCCCATTCCCAACGGGCCAGCTCCGCGAGCAGCGGGGCGCCAACATATTCCGCATGAGCGGCGAGAAAGTCCGCAAGCTCCGCGCCGTAATAGCGAATGGAAGCGAAGCGTGATTCATGAGCGCGCACATAAGCTGTCCCCAGCGCCGCAAAGTCTTCCGGGCCCAGCAACTTCGCCAGCGCCGGATAATTGGCTTCCAGCGCTTCGATCAAGCGCGAGCTGTATCCGTCGCCATAAATGGCAAGACGAGTGGCGATGGACACACGCGGCGTGCCGACGACATGCGCTTCAATATCGCGGCCGGCGCGCAGCATGAACGACTGGAAATCATCCTGAATTCTGCTGAGAGCGCTCATGCCGCCTCCACCAGAACCCGTTCGCTCAAACGCCGCGCAGCGGTAAGCTCGCTCAATAGCTCGCCCAGCGGAGGAATGTTCGCATCCCGTTCGATCATCGTCGACACACGACCGAAGCGGCGCACCGCCGCAGCATACAAATCCCACACGGGATCGGGCACCGGATGATCGTGCGTGTCGAGCAAATAGCCGCCATGGTTTTGATGGCCGGCCAGGTGAATCTGCTGGACGCGGTCCACCGGAATCGCATTCAGATATTCGTAAGCGTCGTACTCATGATTCACGCTGCTTACGTAAATGTTGTTCACGTCCAGCAGAATCAGACAATCCGCTTCCTGCGCCACCGCGCGCAAAAACTCCCATTCCGTCAGCCGCGAATCGCGAAAGCTGACATAGCTCGACACATTCTCGAGCAGAATGCGCCGTCCCAAAATATCCTGCACCGCGCGCACGCGGCCCACGATATGCGCCAGCGCCTCTTCCGTATAAGGCAGCGGCAGCAGATCGTGCAGGTTCTTCCCCGCCACGCCCGTCCAGCACAAATGATCTGAAATCCACGCGGGCTCAATCCGCGCCGCCAGCGCCTTCACCTGCTGCAAATACTCCACATCCAACGGCGCCGTGCTGCCGATGGACATGGAAACCCCATGCATCACCATCGGGTAATGCTCGCGGATCTGGGTAAGGTTGTGCAGAGGCCTGCCGCCCGGCACCAGATAATTTTCGGTCAACGCCTCGAACCAGTCGATGGGCGGGCGCTCGGCAAGAATCGCCTCGTAATGATCCACCCGAAGGCCAAGACCGAAACCGAGATGTGGATAGGCTGACATACCGAAAACAGGCCGGGAGTCTGGCCTCCCGGCCCGGCTCAACGCCTTATTTGGCGGCGTCGGCTTTCATCTTCGCTTTGGCCGCATCGCACTCGGCCTTCGTCATTTCCAGGAAGCCCATGCCCTTGCATGAGTTCTGGCCCTTGCAGGCGTTGTTGGCAGTCTTGCAGGCCGACGAACCCTTACAAGAATTGACGCCTTCGCACTTTGCCTTGCCTGCGGTTGCAGCGGCATCGCTTGCAGTGGCGACACCGGCAAACATGAGCGCGGCAGCAGCGGCCAGAGCGGCACCGGACAGCTTGAGAGTATTCATCGAGATTCTCCTTGGAGACGTTATAACGTTTTGAAGAGAGCGACCAACCGCAAGCGCGGCGGATATCCCGGCGGCGGATTCTACGGAAGCGCGAACGCCTCTGCATGGCTGTCGCAGCCACACGACAGCAACAGCTTCCCCCACCGACATACAGTACGGCGACATTGCCGATACTGGATGCAGCGGTCCTTGCAAGTTGTTGTCTGCGCCGCACTATTGAGTTCGCTACACTAACGGGTTCTCGAGCGCCCGATCACCCAACCCATAGAGCTGGAATGAAGGACACCCTCCGCGACGCCATCCGCGTGCACGGCGCACGCCAGAATAATCTCAAGAATCTCGACCTCGAGATTCCGTTGAACGAGCTCATCGTCGTCACGGGCGTGTCCGGCTCGGGCAAGTCCTCGCTGGTATTCGATACCTTGTACGCCGAGGGACAGCGGCGCTACGTCGAAACCTTCTCGCCTTACGCGCGCCAGTTCCTGGATCGCATGGACAAGCCGCAGGTGGATCGCATCGAAGGCATCCCGCCGGCCATCGCCATCGATCAAACCAATCCTGTGCGCACGTCGCGTTCCACTGTCGGGACGATGACGGAGCTTAACGATCATTTGAAATTATTGTTTGCGCGCGGCGCCTCGCTGTTTTGTCAGCATTGCGGCAAGCCGGTGCGCCGGGATACGGCGGAAAGCATCTACGTCGATATGACGGCGCGGGCGGCGGCCGCTGGCGATCCGCGCTTGCTGCTGTGCTTCCCTGTGCCGGTGCCGAAGAACTTCAAGGAAGCGGAAGTGCGGGCGCTGCTCGAAAAACAGGGCTACACGCGCTTTTTCGAGCCCGGCGGGAAAAAGCGCGACCGCAAATCGATTGTCCTGGAAGTAGTGCAGGATAGGTTCCGCGTCAGCAGCGCAGAGCGCGGTCGCGTGTTGGAATCGCTGGAGTCCGCGCTACGCGTGGGTCAGGGCCGCGTGAATGTGCACGTAGTGGATGACAGCGATCCGCCCCGCAGCCTCGCCTGCTGGCGATATTCGAATGCCCTGCATTGCGCCGATTGCGACCTTTCCTATCGCGAGCCCGTGCCCAGCATGTTTTCGTTCAACTCGCCGATGGGCGCTTGTGAAACCTGCCGCGGCTTCGGGCGCACCATCGGCATCGACTACGGCCTTGTCGTGCCGGATGAGAGCAAATCCCTGCGTGGCGGGGCCATCCGCCCATGGCAGACCGAATCCAACTCCGAATGCCAGGAGGATCTCGAGAAGTTTGCGAAGAAACGCGGCATTCCGCTCGATCGCCCGTGGCGGGAATTGAATGAGAAGCAGCGGCATTGGGTCATCGAAGGCGAAGGCGAGTGGAAGAAGGACGTCTGGTACGGCGTGCGGCGCTTCTTCAAATGGCTGGAAACCAAGTCTTACAAGATGCACGTGCGCGTGATGTTGTCGCGCTATCGCTCCTACAATCCTTGCGAGGCCTGCAATGGCTCGCGGCTCAAGCCCGAAGCGCTGCTGTGGAGGATTGAAGGCCTCAATATCCAGGACATCATGCTGCTGTCCCTGGAGCGCGCCTGTGAATTCTTCGGGGCGCTGCAATTACCGAAGCCGCTGGATGAGGCGACAGACCTGCTGCTTGGCGAGATTCGCTCCCGCTTCAAATATCTGACGGATGTCGGGCTCGGCTATCTCACGCTGGATCGGCAGTCGCGCACTTTGTCGGGGGGCGAAGTGCAGCGCATCAATCTGACGACGGCGCTCGGCACTTCACTGGTCAATACATTATTCGTGCTGGACGAGCCTTCCATCGGCCTGCATCCGCGCGACATGCTGCGTGTCATTGGAGTGATGAAACGCTTGCGCGACGCGGGTAATTCACTAGTAGTGGTCGAGCACGATCCGCAGATCATGCTCGAGGCGGATCGCATTCTGGACATGGGGCCCGGCGCGGGGGAACGCGGCGGAGAGGCCGTGTTCTTCGGCAGTCCGCGGGAAATCCGTCTCGATCCGCGCTCGCTTACCGGAGATTATTTGAGCGGGCGTAAGAAGGTGGAAGGCGAGAGTCGCAGACGCCCCCACCCTAACCCTCCCCCGGCGACCGGGGGAGGGAATGCTCTCGCCCCCTCCCCTGCGGAGCGGGGGAGGGTTGGGGTGGGGGCGGTCGCCGACGCCGTGCCCAACAGGTGGCTCGAGCTGCGCGGCGCGCGCGCGCACAATCTCAAAAACATCGACGTGCGCATCCCGCTCAAACAGCTGGTGTGCGTTACGGGCGTGTCGGGCTCGGGCAAGTCCACACTCATTGAAGACGTGCTCTACCCTGCCTTGCTCAAATATCGTGGCAAGCCGACCGAGTCGCCCGGCGCATTCGACGGTCTGCGCGGGGCGGAGCTGATTGACGATGTGATCATGGTGGATCAATCGCCCGTCGGCCGCACTACTCGCTCGAACCCGGCAAGCTATGTCGGCGCGTTCGATTGTATCCGCGAAATCTTTGCGAACGAGCCCGCCTCGCAGGAACGCAAATACACCGCGGGTACGTTCAGCTTCAACTCCGGCAACGGCCGCTGCCCCACTTGCGGCGGCAACGGCTTCGAGCATGTGGAGATGCAGTTCCTTTCCGATGTCTACCTGCGCTGCGCGGATTGCAACGGCCGCCGGTATCGCGACGAGATTCTCGAAGTCAAACGTGAAGGCGCGACGGGCGCCCGCGCGAGCGTCGCGGACGTGTTGGATATGACGGTCACGGAAGCGCTGGCATTCTTTGCGGATTCCCGCGAGGTGGCAGTGCGGCTTGCGCCTCTGGCCGATGTGGGGCTGGAGTACGTGAAGCTGGGCCAACCCGTGCCCACTCTTTCAGGCGGCGAAGCGCAGCGGCTCAAGCTCGCGGGGCACCTCGCTTCTGCCGGCGCGGTAGCTTCCAGCACGACGCATCACGGCAAATTGTTTTTGTTCGACGAGCCGACCACGGGGCTGCATTTTGAGGACGTCGCGAAACTGTTGCGCGCATTCCGCAAATTGCTGGCGGCCGGGCACTCTCTGCTGGTGATCGAGCACAACCTCGATCTGATCCGCGCCGCGGACTGGATCATCGATCTCGGGCCGGAAGGCGGCGACCGCGGCGGTGAAATCCTGGTTGCAGGCCCGATGGAAAAGATTCTCGCCTGCGAGCGCTCGCATACCGGGCAGGCGCTGAAGGACTACACGGCGCAGCTGGAACGGCATGCTATCGAAGGGCCTTACGCCGTCGCCGAGCCTGCGGTGGCTTATGGTCTCGGCGCGAGGCGCGCGAAGAATTCCATCGTGATTCACAATGCGCGCGAGCACAATCTCAAAAGTATCGATGTCGAGATCCCGCGGGATAAGTTCACCGTCATCACGGGTGTATCGGGCTCGGGCAAATCGACGCTGGCGTTCGATATTCTTTTCAATGAAGGCCAGCGGCGCTATCTGGAATCGCTGAATGCTTACGCGCGCCAGTTCGTGCAGCCTGCGGCGCGGCCGGACGTGGATGCCATCTACGGCATTCCGCCCACGGTCGCCATCGAGCAGCGCACCAGCCGTGGCGGGCGCAAGAGCACGGTAGCGACGCTTACGGAGATTTATCATTTCCTGCGCCTGCTCTACGTAAAGCTCGGCACGCAGTATTGCCCGGATTGCGATGTGGCGATCGAGCCCCAAAGCGTGGCATCCATTGCAGCGCGCCTGTTGCGCGACTATCGCGGCAAGCGCATTGCGTTACTGGCGCCGCTGGTGATCGCGCGCAAGGGCTTCTACACGGACCTTGCCAAATGGGCGGCGAAAAAGGGCTTCAAACACCTGAGAGTGGATGGCGCGAATGTCTCCACCAAGGGCTGGCCACGCTTGTCCCGCTTCAAGGAGCATACGATTGAGTTGCCGGTGGCTGAAATTGAAGTCAGCGCCGGGACCGATACGGAATTGCACAAGGCGTTGACGCGTGCGCTCGATTTCGGCAAAGGACTGGTGCATGTGCTGAGCCCAAAATCCGACAGTGTCACCGTGTTTTCCACCAAGCGCGCCTGCCCCTCCTGCGGCCGCAGCTTTGCAGAGCTCGATCCGCGCCTGTTCTCTTTCAATTCAAAGCATGGCTGGTGCGAGAGCTGCTTCGGCACCGGCCTTACGATGAGCGGCTTCGACGAAGAGCAAAGCGGCGAGGAAATCTGGTGGAACGCATGGTACGAAAGCAATCCGCCCGCGTGCAGCGCATGCCAGGGACAGCGATTGAATCCGGTAGCGTTGAACGTGCGGTTTCGGGATCGCTCGGTCGCTGCGCTGGCGGGCGATCCGATAGGCGGCGCCGGTGAATTCTTTGCGAAGCTCAAACTCAATCCGCGTGAGAAGGAAATCGCCCGCGACCTGCTGGCGGAGATCCGCGCCCGCTTGAAATTTCTGGAGCGCGTGGGCCTCGGTTATCTTTCGCTGGATCGCTCTGCGCCCACGTTGTCGGGCGGCGAAGCGCAACGCATCCGACTTGCGGCGCAACTGGGCTCGAATCTTCAGGGCGTGTGCTACGTGCTCGACGAACCGACCATCGGCCTGCATCCGCGCGACAATGAGATTCTGCTGGATGCGCTCGCCGAGCTTTCTTCTCACCGCAACACGCTGGTTGTGGTCGAGCACGACGAGGACACTATCCGTCGCGCGGATCACGTATTGGATCTCGGCCCCGCGGCCGGCGTGCGTGGCGGCGAGATCGTGGGCGAAGGGACTATAAAGGATTTGATAGCCAACCCGCGCTCGGTCACCGGCCGCTTCCTGCGCACGCCACTGCAGCACCCTGCAAATCCGCATCGTCCGGTCGCGCCACGCGGCGATTGTTTGAAACTCGAGAAGGTGGAGCTGCACAACGTGAAATGCGTGGATATCCGCATTCCACTGCAGCATCTCGTCGTCATCACCGGCGTTTCCGGCTCAGGTAAATCCACCGTGGCGCGCGACGTGCTGTACGCCAATCTCAAACAACTGGTGAGCGAGGCCAACCGCGGCAAGAGCAAATCGCGTCCCGAGCTCATCGGCTGCCGCGCAATCCGCGGTGTCGAGCATCTCGATCGTGTGCTCGAAGTGGATCAAACGCCCATTGGCAAGACGCCGCGCTCCTGCCCGGCTACCTATATTGGCTTCTGGGATGAGATCCGCCGCGTCTTTGCCGCCACGACCGAAGCCAAGATCCGCGGGTACACCGTGAGCCGCTTCTCCTTCAACACTGCAGGAGGCCGTTGCGAAGCGTGCGAAGGCCAGGGCGTGCAAACGGTAGAGATGAGCTTCCTGCCGGATGTGAAGGTGACGTGCGACGTTTGCGGCGGGCGGCGCTTCAATTCCGAAACCCTGTCTGTCCTTTGGCGCGACAAGAATATCGGCGATGTGCTCGCGATGGATGTCGACGACGCGGTGGAATTTTTCAAGGCGCATTCGAAGATACATCGTGCGCTGAAGCTTCTGCAGGATGTGGGCTTGGGCTATCTCACTCTGGGCCAGCAAAGCCCGACACTGTCCGGTGGCGAAGCGCAACGAATCAAACTTGTCACGGAGCTGGCGAAGGCGCCTTCCGGCCGAATGAGAGGGAACAAACATACTCTATATGTATTGGACGAACCCACCGTCGGCCTGCATATGGCGGATGTCGAAAAGTTGATCCTGGTGCTGCATCGCCTGGTCGATGCCGGCAACTCCGTCGTTCTGGTCGAGCACAATCTCGATGTGATGGCCGAAGCCGACTGGATTGTGGACATGGGCCCTGAGGCTGGCGATAAGGGCGGCCGGATCGTGGCGGAGGGCGCGCCCGCGGATATTGCAAATAAAAAGGCGCGTTCGCATACCGGCCGAGTTCTGCACGACTTCCTCCCAGGGCGTGTCCGCTAATTGCTTATCCGTGGCCAGAAATCCATTTTGAGACTGGCCTTCTGGCCACGGATATGAAATTATCCGTGGCCAGAAGTCCCCCTCCATAAGGCACTTTTGGCCACGAATCCGAGGCGACGAACTTGGAACTGATCGGACGAACCGCCGCAAGACAGACGATTCAGGACGCTCTTACCTCCGAAGACCCGGAACTCATCGCAGTTTGGGGACGACGCCGGGTGGGTAAAACTTTTCTCATCCGCAACGGCAGACAGCCGGTGGAGGATCACTTTTTCGAGATCACCGGCCGGCGCAACGGGGCGCGCAGAGAGCAGCTTGCACACTTCATGGAAGCGCTTCTAAAAACATTCCAGCGCAACTTCGCATTGCAGCTCCCGAAATCATGGGAGCAGGCCTTTACCTATCTGGCCGATGCCATAGAGTCATTCCCGGAGGATGGCAAGCCCATCACGGTATTTTTTGACGAGGCGCCGTGGCTGGATTCGCACCGCTCGGGATTTCTCAATGCACTGGAATATTTCTGGAATGCCAAAGGCTCTAAATATCCACGATTGAAGCTGTTCGTATGTGGCTCCGCGGCATCCTGGATCGTCCGCAAAATCGTCAACGGCAAAGGCGGATGGCACAGAAGAATTACCGATCAGATCCGGGTGGCGCCTTTTGCGCTGGATGAAGTGACATCCTATCTGGCAGCACGCGCCATCCGGCTCTCGAAAACCGACGTGTTAAAACTCTACATGGTCCTCGGTGGCATTCCTTATTATCTGAGCCTCATGAACCGCGACGAATCGGTTCCGGGCTTCATCGATCGCCTGTTTTTTTCCGCAGCGCCCAGCCTGAGGGGCGAGTTCGACGAGCTATACGACTCGTTGTTCGATAACTCGCCTATTCATAAAAAAATCGTCTCACTGGTGGCGCAGACAAAATCCGGCCTGACTCGCGCCGCAATCGGCGTGCGCTCGAAAGTACCCTCGGGCGGCAACTTGAACCGTTACATAGACAACCTGGAACAGTCCGGTTTCATCGAGGAGCACGAGCCTTTGGAGGCGAGCGGCGAGCGCTTTTGGCGATATCGCGTCTGCGACATGTTTTCGCTTTTCCATCTGCAATGGCTGGCAGGCAAGGCGCGGATGCGATCCTGGCATGCGATCGCCAATAGCCAGCAATACAAATCCTGGTGCGGACATGCGTTCGAAATACTCGCCTGGAATCATGCGCACTCCATCGCCGATGCGCTCGGAATTTCGAAGAGCGACTACAGCGTGACGCGGGCGGACCTCGAAAACACCGAAGGCAAGGCGCAAATCGATCTGCTATTCGACGTGCTGGGCGGCGCGGTCTATCTGTTCGAGCTGAAGTTCTGCAACGGGCTTTATAAGATGACAGCGAGCGAAGCGGAGAAATTGGAGCAAAGGAGAAAAGTTCTGAGCGCTTACTACAAGGGCCGGCGCAGCATCATCGTCTGTCTGCTTGCGCCGGGAGGCGTGCAGGGCAACGCTCATTTGAAAGCGTCAGTGGATCTGGTTCTGGATGCGGACGCGCTGTTTCGGGGTAACGTGTAGAATTCGCGCGCCATGGCTCATGATCTGATTTGTTGGAAATGCGGCACGTCACTTGCCGCGCTGTCACTTCCGCTGCGGCGGCTCGATGAATGCCCCCAATGCCGCGCGGAGCTGCACGTGTGCCGCATGTGCGTGGACTACGACACGCGCGTCGCCAAGCACTGCCGCGAGCCGACGGCGGAGGAAGTCAGCAACAAGATTCAGGCCAACTTTTGCGACCACTTCAAGCCGCGCGCGGGCGCTTATACGCCGCCCAATACGGCAGAAGTCAATAAATCGCTATCGGAGCTGGAGAAGTTGTTCGGTAAGAAATAGCTCTCGAACTTGGATAATCATCGCGCTGAGGACGGAAAAGAAGGTAATTTATTTTAAAGCTTTCGGAAGCGCACAGTATTGGGTGGCAGTGTCGAAGGCTGGATCGCAAGCCTCGAAAATGCTTTTGCACTCGAAGCAGTGGAGGGGCGCGACGAGATCGTCCTCAGCAAGACCCGCCGATCAGGTTTTGCGCACCCGCTCCGCCAACCGGTCCAGCAACTTCGAGAACGGCGAGTTCTTCTGAACTTCCACTTTCAAATGGCGCACGCCTGAGTCGTTCAGCAGTTCACCACGGCCATTGTCGATCTCCAGCTGACCGGCGCCGAGAATTTCCAATGTCTCTTCCAGCGTTTTCGGCGAGCGTTTTTCAGCGGCATGTACCACCTTGCCGCGCGCTTTCTTGACCTGTTTGACCGGCGGCTTGGACGCCTTCAACTGTGCTTGCGCCGCTGCAAGCCCGGGCATTCCCACATCATCCGTGACATCGTCAATCAGTTTGAATTCTTCGCGTTGCGCAGCGGCATGGCGCGGGCGCGAAGCACTGCCCTTTGAACCGTTTGCGACGCCATCCGTCGCCCGCCCGCGCTCCTGCGAGCTCACCGGAATCACCGCAACGCTCGTGAATTCCGAGCGCACATAAGAAGCCACCTGCTTGGCTGAAACCGCATCGCCGAAGAAACCTAAGCGCAGGCCATACCACTTGCGGCCATCGCGACTGCCTTCCACGGTGTAGAGCGTGTAGGCGCTGAATATGGCCAGCGGCGGCATCTTGTTGATATCGATCGGCTGCACGGACCACTGCAACTGCACGGCAAACGAAACCGGCGCGTTGTCGCGAACGGCTTCCTTCAGCGCGCGAATGGTTGTGGTGTCATCCGGGCGCAGCAACTGGATTCCGTGATTCGCCTCGTCTTTGCCTTGCACTGGCTTGTCAGGCCGGCGATTTTCGAGGATTTTGAGAACCTGCGAATCGGACAGCGATGCAGCCGCAGCCGCCTTGGGGGCGGGCGTCGGCATCACGCGCGTTTCATCGGTTTCGTCCAGCGCCTTCAACACATCCTTTACATTGGATAGTGAGCTGGCAGTTTTCGGCGGCGCCACTTTCGCAGGAGCCGGCTTCGGTGCAGCAACTTTTGGAGCGGCTGCCTGCGGCGCGGCGTGGACTGTCGGCACGACAGGCGCCGGCGCTGAAATGGCGACTGACTCAACTATGGAGACCGGAACAGCCGGCGCCATTGCCGCAGCGGCCCGGGCGGCCAACCGTTTGCCCGGAGCTTCTCCGGCCCATGCGCCGGGATACACATCCCGCACCACGTTGAGCCATTCCTCGGCTTCAGCCAGTGTGACGAAATAACCCATGTGCAGGCGAAAACGCTCGCGGCCTTCTTCACGACGGCGGCTGACGAAGAAATTAAAGCGTTTGAGCTCGGGAGCGTCGGGCTGCGCCAGCGCCATCGGCGTAGTCGATGCGCACAAATTGATGACAAACGGGCCTTGCACGGGTTCGGCGGCAGGCATCTTGAGTTGTGCAGTCATGAAACGCTATTCCCACTTGAACATCGACCGGTGGCGGCCGGACTTGAGGGCAATACGCATGACGGAACGAGACGCGGATTTCGCGCGCTTGGGCTGGCGCGAGATCGTGGCGGCCCCGCCGTCATAGGACTTTGCCCTTAGACCGGTGGCTTTGCGTCCCCGTCTTTCGACGGGTTTGCCTTTATCACAGGGAGCGCAGTGTCAAAGCGTCGCGGATCAGAGTCAAGCGGTGTTGTGTGCAACGACTCTCATTGAGCTGGCAGGGCTGCTGCGAGTTGTACTTAATTGAGCCGCGGTGCGACATAAGAATGCCCCACCCTGCCCGCCCCGCGGAGCGAGGGAGGATATTTAGGATTTAACCGGCGGCGCGGAGATCCTCGCCTGTGCGGAAGGCCAGGGTTCGGGCGTGCAACAGCTCGGTAAGGGCGGTCTCCGGCAGCGGTCGCGCAAGATAGAAACCCTGAGCGACATCGCAACGGCGTTCGCGCAGAAACTCGAATTGCTCCGCGGTCTCCACCCCTTCGGCTACCACGCGCTTGCCGAGCGAATGAGCCATTACCAGGATAGTTTCCACGAGTGTCGTGGCGGCCGCGTTGCGCGGCACTTCTTCGAGAAAGCCGCGGTCGATCTTGACGGTGTCGATAGGATACTGGCGCAGATGATTGAGCGAGGAATAGCCGGCGCCGAAAGCATCGAGCGCCAGATGCACGCCGAGTTGAGCGAGACGGCTGAGAGCCGCACCCGCCAACTCATCGGCGAACACGCTTTCGGTGAGCTCCAGCTCCAGCGATGAAGACTGCAGCCCATATTTATCCAGTGCGCGGCGCACCTGCTTCGCAAACTCAATGTGCTTCAACTGCTGAGCGGAGACATTGAGCGCCAGCCGCGGCGGCGCAATGTTCCTGTCACGCCAGCTGGCAAGTTGCGCGCAGGCGGCATCCATTACCCAGCCGCCAATGTCCACGATGAGCCCGCTCTCCTCCGCCGCCGGCACAAACTCCGCAGGGAAACGCATGCTTTCACGGGGTGGCTGCCAGCGCAGCAACGCTTCGACTCCCTCCAGCTGCCCGGTGGCCACGGAAAATTGCGGCTGATAAAACAGCGAGAATTCGCGGCGCCGCAACGCGCGGTGCAGGCCTGTCTGCGTGGGAGCCGGCGGCTTGACGGTCATGTTGACATCGAAAAACATGGCGCGGCTGCGGCCGAGATCCTTGGCGCGATACATGGCGGTATCGGCATTGCGCATCAATTCGTCGATTGAAGAGCTGTCATCCGGAAACAGCGTGATGCCGATGCTTGCGCATACGTAATGGTCCCGGCCGGCGATATTCACCGGCAGCTGCACAGATTCAATGATGCGCTCTGCAATGGCGCGCGCGGCATCGGGATTCGCGACGTTACGCAGGATAACGGTGAACTCATCGCCGCCCAGCCGCGCAACCGTGTCGCCGTCTTTCACGGCCGAGCGCAACCGCTGCGCCACGATAGTCAACAGTTGATCGCCCGCGGTGTGTCCCACCGAATCGTTCACCCGTTTGAAATGATCCAGGTCGATGTAAAGCAGCGCGCCGCGGCTCAAGCCGGCGGTGGCGCTGGCCAGCTCCTGCGCGAGACGGTCTCTGAACAGCACACGATTCGGCAATGCGGTCAGCGGATCGTAATGCGCCTGCCGGTACAACGTCTCATCGCGGGCGGAATTGGACAGCGCCACGGCGAGCCGTTCCGCAAACTGTCCGCCGCAACGGGCGATCTGCGGATCGCTCACCGGCGCTTCCCGATATCCCACTGCAAGAATGGCCTCGACGCGCTCGGCCACGATCACCGGCCAAACCCAGAAAAACTCCGCGCCCACGTTTTTGAGCGGGATCAGGAAACTATGGCGGGTCTCTTCGCAGCGCGTAACGGTGAGACCGCCGGTTTCAGTAGCAAGCGTATCGAGCATGTCCTCGTCGAGCAGCACACGGCGCACTGGCAGTCCGGACACGCCGGCAGCGGCCAGATAAGTGCGCGCATGCCCTGGCGCGTCCGAGTCACGCAGCGTGATCCCTACGGTATGGCAGCGGGTTACTGTTTGCACGCGCGACAGAATGGCGTCGAGCACCTGCTCGAGATCCACCGAACCGAGCAGCAACTTGTCGATTTCGCCCAGGGTTTCTAGCGCGCGGAACTGCTGTTCGAGCCGCTTCGCACAATGATTGAACTCATCGATGAGCTCCCGGGGCTCATCGTCGCCTGCCGCCGTCAAGCGCTCGAACGCATGCGCCTGCAACGCAGGCAGACCCATTTTGAGTTGTCGCAGAGCCGGCACATAGCGACGCGCAAGATACAGCGCAGCTGCGGCGGCGAGCATGACGCTGACTATCAAAACGAAGGGCAGCAACCGCAAAATGGCGCCGCCGCTCTTCAAAAAGGCAGGTTGGGGCTCAAAGACGACGACGGCCCAAGGCGCGGTTCTGCTGCGCCCATCCGCCTGCGCCACATGGGTCAACACGCCGCGCCATGCCTCGCCCGCATCCTGCCACGCAAGCGGTCGACGCGCGCCGATGCGTTCGCCGTCGAGCGAGCCGGCTTGCACAAACATTCGCGCGGTCTGCGGAGACAGCGCCGTGTCGCTCTGCAGAATATTCCCGTAGGAATCGATTACTGCAATGTGGACGGGCGGCCGCTTGCCGCTTTCCCGCGCGGCAACGAGCGCAAATACAAGCACAGGCAAGACAGCGCATAGCGCCAGTGTAAATGCCATGCGCCGCCCCATGCGGCTCGATACCGCGGACCAATCCATGAGTTGAGAATTCCTGTAGGTTGCCGGGGCGACAGTGTGCTTGCCCGCAGCGGCCGGGAATGTTAACAGTGTCACGATATATGTCCGGATTAGTCCACGACGGCGTCTCAAGAATCGTTATGCTGAGCCGCTAGGATTGAACAAGCTGGAAAGCGCTCCGGGGGCAAAGACTGGAACGTGGCCATGGAGCGAGAATGACTCTCAAACAAAGGATCTGGTTGCTTCCCGCCATCGCAACGGTTGCGAGCGTTCTGAGCGTCGCTACCAATTACTGGCTGTTTTCCTCCGCATCGGTATTCGCCTCCGCCATCCAGGCGCTGATAGTGGTGCTCGGCGTCGCGATAGCTTCCTATCTCTTGATTCCCTCGATCCTCAAGCCGATCGATATAGCGGTGGATATCGCACAATCCATGGCCCGCGGAGACTTGAGCGGCGAAATAGAAGTTCAGGGCAAAGGGGAAATGGCCCTGTTGCTCGGCGCCATGAAAGACATGGTGCATTCCTTCAACCGCTTCGTGGCGGCGCAGCAGCACCTGGCCGAGCAACACGCCGCGGGCAACATCGAATTCATGATTGCCGCGCAGGACTTCCCCGGCATCTATGGCCAGATGGCGCGCTCGACCAATGAGCTGGCGCGTTCGCATATCGCCGTTACTCAAAGAGTGGTCGATGTCGTCACACGCTATGCGGTGGGCGATCTGTCGGTGGATATGGAACCGCTGCCCGGGCAGCAGGCAGGCATCAAGACGGCGATCGACGGGGTCAAACACAGCCTGCAGGCCATCAACGGCGAGATCGTCCGACTCGTCGAGGCCGCAACGCGCGGGGACTTCCAGGCGCGGGGCAATGCGGTCCGCTATCGGTACGACTTTTTTCAAATGGTGACCGAGCTCAACCGCCTGATGGAAGTGAGCGACAACGGCTTGAGCGAAGTGGCGCGCATGCTCGGCGCGATGGCGGAGGGTGATCTCACGCAGCGGATTTCCAGCGAGTATCACGGCACTTTCGGTCAGCTCAAAGACGACGCCAACGCCACGGTGAACCGTCTTACAGAAATCGTGATAGGGCTGCAGAGCTCCGCCGACGCCATCAACGCCATCTCGGGCGAGGGCGCCGCGGCGAATCGGGGTAATTCCTATGATGGACAGCATGTTTCCACCATGGATGGCACCGCCAGTGCGCTGGAAGAGCTCACGGCGACTGTCAAACTGAATGCCGACGGCGCAGCGCAGGCCACGCAATTAGCGCTTGCCACGCAGACGCTGGCGGAGGAAGGGGGCATTGTCACCCAGCGCGCAGTGGTGGCCGTGGATGAAATCAATAGCGCGAGCCGGCAGATAGTCGACATCATCGGTGTGATCGACGACATCGCCTTTCAAACAAACCTGCTGGCGCTCAATGCCGCCGTGGAAGCGGCGCGTGCCGGCGAGCAAGGGCGCGGATTCGCCGTAGTCGCCACTGAAGTACGCAGTCTTGCAGGGCGTAGCAAAGCGGCGGCAAAGCAAATCAAGGATCTCATTGGGGACAGCGCGCGCAAGGTTGCGAACGGCTCGCAGCTCGTGAACCAATCTGGCCAGAAACTGAACGAGATTGTCGATGGCGTAAAGAAAGTCGCCGAGATCGTGGGCGAGATTGCAACTGCAAGCCGCGAACAGGCGCAGGGCATCGAGCAGGTGAATCAGGCGATGATGGAAATGGATCAGGTCATGCAACGCAACGCGCGCGAGCTCGCCAAAGCAGTAGCCGTATTCAAAGTCGCAGGGCACGAGAAGCGCACTGGAAATGCTCCCCGCGCCATGGCGCAATAAAGACTAGCGCTGCGCGAGAGCGCGAATATTAGGATAGGTGTAACGATACACGCCGCGCCGACCGGAGCGGGCGGCGCCGAGCATTGCTTTGGCCACGGTGCGCGCCGGAATGGCTCGGTACTGTTCGCGCGCGCCCGTCAGGAAGGGATTCACGAGCGGTAGGAACGCCATGGCGGCGATCTCTACCGCGCGAGGCTCGCGCCGCCAGCCAATCAATGCGC
>Ga0065707_10081800_pt1 | contig 39313 bp, 39 predicted proteins | sample SwiRhicommuniRL3_FD_59094 | JGI IMG/M metagenome (GOLD analysis project Ga0065707, IMG submission 59094) | Switchgrass rhizosphere bacterial communities from Rose Lake, Michigan, USA - RL3 v2 (version 2) | ecosystem: Host-associated > Plants > Roots > Rhizosphere > Soil | place: East Lansing...
CCACCGACGACACGATCTCCCGAACGTCACCCTCGAACGCCGAGCTCAGCTCCGTCCGGCTCGCCGCCGCCAGCTCCCGCTCGATCGCCATGTTCTCCGCAAGGATGATTTCGGCGTCGATATGGCTGGCGCGGCAGATCGTCTGGAGTGCCCATGCCACGTCTGTCGGGCTGAATTCCTCACTCGCCGCCAGTTTTTCCTGGAGGCGATCGAGAAAGCGCATGCGCCGGTTGATGAATTCCGGCATCGTCGAACCAATTTCACGAAACGCATGGGCCTGAAGAGCCATACTGCGAACCCAGTCCTTGTCGATCGGCTTGCAATATCGCGACTCGAGGAAGTCGGCCGCTTCGCGCCGGAACTGATCGAGCTTATGGTGCTGGTCTGGGATCTTTCCGATCGGCGAGAAACCCTCGGCGGCCTGCTCCGCGAGGATTTCGGCGCAAATCTCCACCAGCGAGTTGCCGAATTTTTCCCACAGCGCCCGCAGTGCCGCCTGAAACTTGCCGTCTCCATTGTAGGAGAGGCACCGGTGTTCGATTTCGGCATCGGAAAGCTTAATGGCTGAATCGACTTTAAAATTTGCTGGCATCGCCGAATCCCGTGATGTTTGGAGTCCTGTATCCGCCAAGGTGGTAAAAAACTGGTTAGGTTGGTGGATCATTCACCTGGGGGACCAAGCCGGCGACATCATGCTCGACAAATCTGATTTCTATCACCCCTGGGCGGGTTGGACTCGACGGTATGCCCACGCTGTGCCATAGTTATCCACAGATCAAAGAGTCGCCTCGATGCGGGCAGCCACGGTCCCGGCCGGAACGCGCACGGTGTCATTAAAAGCGGCCGATGCTGTCATAAAAGTTGCTCGACAGTGGCGTACAAGATTCAAAGAATCGAAGGAGGGAGCCTTGATCAGCAGTGAGCTTGAATATTGCATGATGCGTGCTCGCGAAGAAGCTCGGCGCGCACTTCGATCGAACCTCCCGGAGGCCGCGGCGGTTCATCAGCGGTTGTCGGTCCGTTATTCTGCGCGCGCGCTCCTGTTGCGCGCGGCCGAAAATGACGTCGATACATCTCCTCGGATGGAGTTGACCGCCGTCTCGGCTTAGGCGGACTGCCGGTTCACCACCAGATTATCAACCACCGACGGATCCGCCAGCGTCGATGTGTCGCCCAGATTGGACGTGTCGCCTTCGGCGATCTTGCGCAGGATACGGCGCATGATCTTGCCCGACCGCGTCTTGGGCAGCGCGGGGGCGAACTGGATCGCATCCGGGGTCGCGATCGGTCCGATCTCGTGGCGCACCCACTGGACCAGCTCCTTGCGCAGCGGGTCGCTGCCTTCCTCGCCGGCATTGAGCGTCACATAAGCGTAAATCCCCTGCCCCTTGATCTCATGCGGCATGCCCACCACCGCCGCTTCGGCGACCTTGGCATGGGCAACCAGCGCGCTTTCCACCTCCGCCGTGCCCATGCGGTGGCCCGAGACGTTGATGACGTCGTCGACCCGGCCGGTGATCCAGTAATAGCCGTCGGCGTCACGGCGGCAGCCGTCGCCAGTGAAATATTTGCCTTTGTAAGTGGTGAAATAGGTCTGGAAGAAACGGTCATGATCGCCCCAGACGGTCCGCATCTGCCCCGGCCAGCTATCGAGAATGCAAAGATTGCCCTCGGTTGCGCCATCCAGGGGATTGCCCTCGGCATCAACAATCTGCGGCTTGACCCCGAAAAAGGGCTTGGTCGCGGAGCCGGGCTTGAGATCGGTCGCGCCGGGCAGCGGTGTAATCATCGCGGCACCCGTCTCGGTCTGCCACCAGGTATCGACGATCGGGCAACGGGCATCGCCCACCACATTATAATACCACAGCCACGCCTCGGGATTGATCGGCTCCCCGACCGATCCCAGCAGCCGCAGCGACGACCGGCTGGTCTTCGTCACCCAGCCGTCACCCTCGCGCATCAGCGCGCGGAGCGCTGTCGGCGCGGCATAGAAGATGTTGACCTTATACTTATCGACCACCTGCCAGAAGCGGCTGAAGTCCGGATGGTTGGGCACGCCTTCGAACATCAGCGTGGTCGCGCCGTTGGCGAGCGGGCCGTAAACGACATAGCTGTGGCCGGTCACCCAGCCGATGTCGGCAGCGCACCAGTAGATGTCGCCGGAACGATAATCGAAGATCAGCTGATGCGTCATCGACGCCCAGACGAGATAGCCGCCAGTCGTATGCAGCACCCCCTTCGGCTTGCCGGTCGAGCCCGAGGTATAAAGGATGAACAACGGGTCCTCGGCGCCCATCGGCTCGGGCGCGCACTCAGCCGAAGCTGACGCCATCTGGTCGTGATACCAGAGATCGCGGCCATCCTGCATCGCCACCGCCTTGCCGGTACGCCTCACCACGATCACCCGCTCGACCGAATTGCACTGGCCCAGCGCCTCGTCGACATTGGCCTTGAGCGGAACCGCCTTGCCGCCGCGCAGTCCCTCGTCGGCGGTCACCACCAGCCGGGAATCGCAATCCTGGATGCGCCCCGCCAGCGCATCGGGCGAGAAGCCACCGAACACGATCGAATGGATCGCACCGATCCGCGCGCAGGCGAGCATCGCCACCGCCGCCTCGGGAATCATCGGCAAATAGAGCGTGACCCGGTCGCCTTTCCGCGCGCCATTCGCTTTCAGCACATTGGCGAACCGGCACACATCGGCGTGAAGCTCGGCATAGGTGATGCTGCGGCTCTCGGACGGATCATCGCCTTCCCACAGGATCGCCACATCATTGCCGCGCGCCGCGAGATGCCGGTCGAGACAGTTCGCCGAAAGGTTGAGCACGCCGTCGGCGAACCATTTGATGCCGAAATCGGCTTCGTTGAAGCTCGTTTCCTTCACTTTCGTGAAGGGCTTGATCCAGTCTATCCGCTGCGCCTCGCGCCGCCAAAAGCCTTCGGGATCGGACGCCGCCTCGGCATACATCCGATCGTAGGTCTCCCGATCGATGAACGCCCGCTCCGCCCATTCCTTGCTGACCGGAAAGATCTCCTGGCTCATTCTTCTCTCCCTGGGGGACTGAATGCCGTCGCACCGCCATGATTCACATGGCCGCTATAAAGCGATCGTCACGCGCGTCCAATGAGGACAAGGCATGTCGCGGAACCCTCCAACGGTCAGATTTGTTGGTGCCTCAGGCGACCATGAGATGATCGAGACCCTTTCCGCAACCATCCCCGAAGACATAGAGCGGCTTGTCCACCGCGTTCTCGATCAGGCTTGCCGCCAGGACATCAAGCTCACCGCCGCCGAAAGTTGCACTGGCGGTCTGCTCGCATCGCTGCTGACGGATATCGAGGGGTGCAGCCACGCATTCGAACGCGGCTTCGTCGTCTATAGCGAGCAGTCCAAATGCGATCTGCTCGGCATCGCCGAGGAGGAGATCGAACGCTGCGGAGCGGTGAGCCGCGAGGTCGCAATCGCGATGGCGCATGGGGCGATCGCGGCCTCGGATGCCGATATTGCTCTTGCGATCACCGGTTTCGCGGGCGAAGGCAATGAGCCCGGCCTGGTGCATTTCGCGTGCGCGACCGCAAGCGGTACTTTTGCGCACCGGGAAAGCAGGTTTGGCGACATCGGCCGAGGTCCCATCCGTATCGCCGCGATCCGGGTCGCGTTGGAAATGATGGAGCAAGCACTGGCCGCCTGTCCACGACAGGCGACCACGGCGACGCCAATGGCGACGTAGCCGGCTCAGCGGCCGTAAATGATAGCGATCGGCACGCAGGCGGCCATCACGGCGGCCAACAGAGGCAGTGCGGCACGAACGCCACGCCAATCGGGACAACCGCCGATCGTGAGGCTCCCCTTAAACAGGGTATTCAACAGCACCGGCGCGGCAAGCGCGAGGCCGGCATCCTCCGCGCCGATGCTTCCCCTCGGCAGGGTCGAAAGCGCCATCACGGCGGCATCGACGTCGGCGAAACCCGTCAGGGCCAGCATCACCGCGATGCCCCCATCGCCGAAGCCATGCTCCGCCCAACGCACCGCCAGCGAAATAGCCGCGACGAGAAGAGCGAGAACCAGTGCCGGGCGGATATCGAACGGATTGCCGAGCTTGCTCGCCGTTCCATCGCCGGCTCCCTGCGCCTTGCGAAAGGTGAATGCCGCCAGTGCCAGGGCCACCACGATCGCCGGCAGCAGCAGCCGGATCAGTGCCCAAGCCGCGAAAGGCGCCAACACGACCGTGAGGATGCTTACCCGCAGCAGCATCACGACGGAGGCGATGGCGATCCCCGCGGTCACCGCCGACAGATCAGCCGTTCCCTCCTTGAGCCTGCGCGCCAGCGATACGGTTACGGCGGTCGAGGATACCAGCGCGCCGGTGAAAGCGGTCGCGAGCAACCCCGCCTGCGCGCCGAGCCGCCGCGTCGCGACATAGCCCGCAAGCGAAAAGCCCGAGACGAAGACGACGATCATCCAGATCCGGCGCGGATTCCACGCGCCCATTGGGCCATATTGCCCGTCGGGCAGCAAAGGCAGGATCACTGCCGCCAGCAGCGCGAACCGCCCGATCGCCTGCACCTCCGCCGCGCTCAGGCCCTTGAGCCAGCCATGGAGCTGCTGACGCATTGAAAGCAGCACGGTGGTCGCGACTGCGCTCGCCAGTGCCGGGAGCGCCTGGCCCGTCGTCGCGAGATAGCCAAGCATCAGCGTCAGCATCGCCACCAGCACGGTCGTGGCGCTGACATTGGTGGTGACCCGCCGCTGCCGGATGTAACCCGCGAGCAGCAACGCCGACGCAGCCGCCAGCACCGTGATTGCCAATGGGGACGGCAGCCCGCCGGCGACGCCGCCCATCAGCCCGAGGATGCCGAACGTCCGCACCCCCGCGACGCGGCTGCCGGAAGGCTCGCCCCGCTGCTGCCATCCACGCTCCACGCCGATCAGCAGGCCGATGGCCAGCGCCAGCCCGAGCGAGACGATGGTTGCTGTGGTTTCATCGCTGATCATGTCGATCATCGCGGCAATCTAGCAACTGCGCGTGGCCTTTCGCATCCGTAATGATGCTATCCGCGATCCTTTCGCGGAGTGATCAGCAATTTGTCGATCTTGCGTCCATCCATGTCGACTACCTCGAAGGTCCAGCCGCGATGGGCGAAGCGATCGCCGACGCTGGGCAGCCGCTTGAGCACCGCGAGTGTGAGCCCCGCGACGGTCGCGTAATCGCGGTCTTCCTCCAGATCGAAGCCCAGCTTGTCGGCAAGCATGTCCGCGGCGAACGATCCGGAAACCAGCCAGCTTCCGTCCTCGCGCTCATGGATCGGCGGGTCGTGGCCATGGTCATGATCCGAAACGAAGCTGCCCGCGATCGCCGCCAGCAGGTCGGCCGGCGTCACGATTCCTTCGAAATGGCCATATTCATCGTGTACCAGCGCCATCGGCACCTCGGCGCCGCGCAGCACCTCGAGCGCGTTCATGGCATCCATCTGATCCGGCACCACCGGCGCCTCGCGCATCAAATCGCGCAGGCGGCATGGCCGACCGGCGATCAGCGCGCTCACCATGTCACGGGCGGTCACCACGCCGATGACGTTCTCCACCGATCCGTCCGCAACGGGCAGGCGGCTGTGCGGCATCTCCGCGATCTCGCGCCGGACTTTATCCTCATCCGCATCCGCATCGATCCAGACCACCTCGGTCCGTGGTGTCATCACTTCACGCACCGGACGGTCGGCGAGCCGCACGACGCCCGAAATGATCGCCCGCTCGCTCTCCTCGATCACGCCCGCATTCGATGCCTCGGCGACGATCAGATGCAGTTCCTCGGCGGTCACCTGACTGTCGGACTGGCGACTGAGGCCCAGCAGGCGGAAAACAAGGCGGGTGGTGCGGTCGAGCACCCAGACCAGCGGCGCTGTCGCTTTGGAAAGCCACAGCATCGGCAACGCCACGATACAGGCGATCGGCTCCGGCGCGCGCAGCGCGAACTGTTTGGGGATAAGCTCCCCGATCGTGAGCGACGCATAGGTGGTGAGGATAATCACGATTGCGAAACCGACATCGTCGGCACTCCCGGCCGGCACGCCGATCAGCACCAGCCGGTCCGCCACCGGCTTGCCGAGGCTGGCCCCCGAATAAGCGCCTGCGAGGATGCCGATCAGCGTGATGCCGATTTGCGACGTTGAAAGCAGCTTGCCCGGATCCGCGGCGAGGGCGATCGCGGTGGTGGCGCCACGCCGACGGGTTCGCGCCATCGCCTCGAGCCTCGCCTTGCGCGCGGAGACCAGTGCCAGCTCCGACATCGCGAACAGCCCGTTCAGCGCGACCAGCAGCAGGATGATGATCACGTCCCACCACGGAAAGGGCGTCAATGGATGGAGCGGGACAGGAGCGGATGCCATTGCGATCGCCTATCGCCCGAATCTTTCCTTCTCACAACAAGCTCGCGATCATCGGTTCGGGCCGTTTATCGGGAATGCGCTCGTGCCGATTGCATTTCGGGCTCCAAGCTATCGCCTCGCTTCGAAAAATTCGCGGAGCAGCGCGCCGGCTTCCAGGGCGCCGATGCCGCCGTATATTTCCGGGCGATGGTGGCAGGTGGGCTGGTTGAACAGCCGCGGCCCGTGAATGACGGCGCCGCCCTTCGGATCGTCCGCGCCATAATAGAGCCTTGCGATTCGCGCATGAGCGATTGCTCCCGCGCACATCGCGCACGGCTCAAGCGTCACCCACAAATCGCATTCGTTCAGTCGGTCGGCGCCAAGCGCTGCTGCAGCCTCCCGAATCGCGCGGATTTCGGCATGGGCCGTGGGATCGTGCGTGCCGGGCGCGGCGTTGGCGGCCGTGGCGATGATCACTCCATCCCGGACGATGACCGCGCCGACGGGAACGGCGCCCGAGATACCGGCCCTTCCGGCCGCTTCAAGCGCGTTGATCATCGGCAGAGGCAGCGGAAAGCTCACGCACGGCTCTATAACCGTCTTGCGGACATAGAAAAGCGGGCGCGCCACGGAGGCACGCCCGCCGCTAAATTCAGCCAATCAGTTTGCCTTCTGAACGTCCACGGTCGGCAGTTTGACGTCGGCCTCGGTGGTACCAACCTCGACCTTGGGAACAGGGACGCTCGTGTCCTTCGTTCCCACATCGACTTTCGCCGTATCCACGTCGAACGCAGGCGCCTGTCCGCCTTTCACCGCGACTTCGGGAAGTTTGGTCTCCTTGGTTTGGTTGATGTCAATCAGGCCGAATGCGAATGCGGCGATTACCACCAGCACGAGAATGGCCGCCACTACAATCCCACGCATACCCTGTCTCCTTTTCCTTTGGGACGAGGATCGAACGTTCCCCACCCGTTTCAGTTGCATGAGGAGAATCTGCCGCGCCTTGACGAATCTCGTCGGCGCCGTTAGGGGCCACGGCTTTCCGGGCAACCCGAGTACCAGGACGAACGAACGATGTCGCGCATTTGCGAGCTGACCGGCAAGGGCCGTCAGGTGGGTCACAATGTTTCCCACGCCAACAACAAGACCAAGCGGACCTTCCTGCCCAATCTGCAGAATGTCACGCTGATCTCCGATGCGCTGGCGAAGGGCGTACGGCTCCGCGTCTCCACGCACGGCCTGCGTTCGGTCGAGCATGTCGGCGGCCTCGACAACTGGCTGCTCAAGACGTCGGACCTCAAGCTGTCGCTTCGCGCCCGCCGCCTGAAGCGCGAGATCGCCAAGAAGCTCGCCGCCTGATCCAAGGGGGCTCACCCGTCGAGAGGTGTTATAAAGCTTCGACGGCTCGGCATGAGCGGCTTGAGTTTCTAGCGCTTCGGCGCTTCCTTCAGCACGAATTTCAGTAGCAGGTTCTGCTGCAACGGATTGAAATTGTCGTCGGACGCCATCCAGACGATCGTCTGCCCGTCAACCTGCTCAACCGACAGCGCCTCGATATTGTCGATGTTGAGCGGGGGCTTCAGGACTGCCAACAGTTTCGAGCGCACAATCTTGCCGGCCACGATGTCGCGCGGATCGACGATCGTCAACGCCGCCGCGACCCCATCGAAGATCGAAAAATGGCGATTGAGGATCAGCACGCGACCATCGGGCAGCAACGCGGCATCGGTGGCGCAAAAGCCGCCCGGCGGCCGATAGTAGAAACGGGTTGAGTTGCGACCATGGCGGATCGGGTCGCCGGGAAAGACCAGCGCCTGTTCCGAACCATTCGGCCCCCCGGCTTCCTCGCTGAACACCAGGAACCGGCCATCCGGAAGCCGGACCATCGCTTCGGCACCAGCATTTTCCGGCCACTTCCGCATGGCGAGAGGCCCTACCCAAGCCAGCTTCGCGCCAAGATCGGGGCTGTAGCGGCGGATCGCATTGGAATATTCAAACCCCACCCACATCAGCCCTGTTTTCGGATCAGTGGTCATGGATTCCGAATCGCGGTCCGGCTCGGGGCTGGTGTAGATGCCCGGCAGGCGACGGCTGTTCAGCGGCGTCTCCAGCCCTTCGTCGGGCGTGCGAAACTCATGCACATAGGCGGCATCACTCAATGCCAGCACTTGCCCTCCCGTGACCCGCATCGACGAGATGCCGCCGAAATAGGGATTGTCGCTGGTCAGTCGCCACGCGCCAATCAGGGTCAGTTCATCGAAATCGCGCCGATCCGGCCGATCGCGATCCAGCAGAATCGGATGGAAAATCACGGTGGTTCGGCTGTCGGGAGTCCTGGCCACCGACGCCGAAAGCAGCAGGATCAGCGCAAGACCTAAGATGAGACGCATCGCCGCCGCTCTAACAGCCTCGCATGACAGTCGGAAGCGGCTTCGTTTTCTGAACGAAAGCCAACATCGCCGTTCAGTATCGGCTCAGCCCCGATTCGGCATAACCCCTGTCATGGTCGGCGAAGCACCGGCATAAAGGGTCGAATAAGGAGGATTTGAGATGTTCGCCAAGTCAATGACACTCGCTGCAGCAGCCGCACTGACTGTGGCGACACTGGGCGCCGCGCCCGCCGAGGCCCGGCACTGGGATCATGGTGATCGTTATTACGGCCATTATGATCGGGGCTATTATGGTGGTCGCGGTTATTACCGGGGTGACCGCTATTATGGTCGCGGTTACAATCGCTATTACGGCCGCGGCTATGGGCGTGGCTATTGCCGCGACCGGGGCACCGGCGGCACCATCATCGGCGCCATCGCGGGCGGCCTGCTCGGCCACGAGATCGGCAATGGCCGCTATGATCGCGGTGACGGCACCACCGGCGCGATCATCGGTGCAGGCGTCGGCGCGCTCGCCGGCCGTGCGATCGACCGCGATTGCTAAGCCGGATTCTTCATTCGGCGCTCACCCTGAGCTTGTCGAAGGGTGAACAGGCTTCGACAGGCTCAGCCTGAGCGCAATCCAATTGAGAAGCCCGGTCGGCATTACGCGGATCGGGTTTCTTATTGCGCATCGAACAGCCCGGCGAGCTGCTCGACCATCGTTCCGCCAAGTTGCTCGGCATCCATGATCGTTACCGCCCGCTGATAATAACGGGTCACGTCATGGCCGATCCCGATCGCGGCCAGCTCGACCGGGGAGCGCGCCTCGATCCAGCCGATCACCTGCCGCAGATGCCGCTCCAGATAGGAGCCCGAGTTCACCGACAACGTCGAATCATCGACCGGCGCGCCATCCGAGATCACCATCAGCACCTTGCGCTCCTCGGGCCGCGCGATCAGCCGGCTGTGCGCCCAGAGCAACGCCTCGCCGTCGATGTTCTCCTTGAGCAGGCCCTCGCGCATCATCAGCCCGAGCGACTTGCGCGCGTGCCGCCAGGGCTCGTCGGCCCGCTTGTAGATGATGTGGCGCAGGTCGTTGAGCCGGCCTGGATGCCCCGGACGCCCGCCGGCCAGCCAATGCTCGCGCGATTGGCCGCCCTTCCAGGCGCGGGTGGTGAAGCCGAGGATCTCGACCTTGACCCCGCACCGCTCAAGCGTGCGCGCCATGATGTCCGCCGAAATCGCCGCGATCGAGATCGGCCGCCCGCGCATCGATCCGCTGTTGTCGATCAAGAGCGTCACGACCGTGTCACGAAAATCGGTGTCGCGCTCGATCTTGTAGCTGAGGCTCTGGGTCGGGTTGACCACCACCCGTGCCAGCCGCGCGGCATCGAGCAGCCCTTCCTCCTGGTCGAAATCCCAGCTGCGGTTCTGCTGCGCCATCAGCCGCCGCTGGAGCCGGTTGGCGAGCTTGGTGACGGCGCCTTGCAGATGCACGAGCTGCTGGTCGAGATAGACGCGCAGCCGGGTCAATTCTTCGTCGTCGCACAGATCGGCCGCCGCGACGGTCTCATCAAACTGTTCCGTGTAAACACGATAGTCGAACTGAGGCGGCAGATCGGATAGCGGGCGATTGGGGCGCACCGGCATCATGCCGTCGTCGCCCTCGTCGCCGATGTCGGCATCGCTGTCCGTCAGCGAATCCTCATCGGTCATCCGGCTCTCGCCTTCCTCGGACGTTTCGCTGTCAGCCTCTCCGCGTGCCTCGATCTCGCTGTCGGAGCCGCCCTGCTGATCGTCGCCTTCCTGCTCGCTTTCGCCCTGCTCCTGATCCTGGCCCTCGCCGTCCTCGCCCCGATCCTGATCGTCGGTGGCGTCGATCTCGCCATCGATCAGCTCCAGATCCTCGAGCAGCCGGGTCGCCAGCCGGGCGAACGCCGCCTGATCGTCGATCGCCAGCGCGAGGCTGTCGAGATCCTTGCCGGCCTTTTGCTCGATCCAGTCGCGGACCAGCGCCAGCCCGTTCTCGGCGATCTCGGGTGACGCCTGTCCGGTCAGCCGCTCGCGCGCGATCAGCGACAGCGCGGTCGAAAGCGGTACCTCGTCCTTGCCCCTTGCGCGGGTTAGCGGGTCGGAGCGCAACCGCATTTCCAGTGCGCTGGTCAGGTTGCTCCGCACCCCCTCCATGCCGCGCGATCCGATCGCCTCGACACGCGCTTGCTCGACCGCGTCGAATACGGCCCGCGCCACCGCGTCCTGCGGCGACGCGCGGGCATGCGATGCGGTGTTATGATGTCGAAGCTTGAGTGCATATCCGTCGGCGAACCCCCGCGCCTCGGCCACCTGCTCGCGCGGCAGCGACCGCGACGGCATCGGCACCTTGACCGACTTGCCGAGCAGCGACGGCGAATCCGCCGAGAAGCCCAGCTCCAGCTCCGGTTCCCGCGCCACCGCCCGCGCCGCTCCGCCGAGCACGAGGCGGAAGGCTTCGAGGGGGGTTTGCTCAGCCATTACTCGACCAGCAGGGCGCGAAGCCGATTCCGCGCGTCGGCATCGACATCGAGAGCTTCGGCCAGATAGCCATCGATCCCCCCGAAATCCTGCTCCATCGCCTCGAACGTCGCCGCCAGATAATCGGCATCAGCCGCGAACAGCGGGGCCACGATTTCCGGTGCGCGCTGCGTCAGTCGGGCCGACAAGGATTGGTGGCCTTCCATCAACTGCGAGAAATCCGCATGGACGTTGGTGAGCAGATAATCCTCGACGATCGTCTCGCGAGGCACCCCCAGCGCGTGCAGGATCAGCGCTGCGCCGACGCCGGTGCGGTCCTTGCCCGCCGCGCAATTGAACAGCAACGGCACATGGCCTCCAAGCAGCCGTTCGAATATCACCCGATAGGAGGGAGCGTGATCGGCCGGGAGGTCGCGATACAGCTTCACCATCGCCGCGTGCATCGCGTCCCTCGAAGGCTCGGTCGAACGAAACACCTCATTCAGAACACCACTCGATTCGGTATAATCGCGCGACCAGTAATGAACCCCCGCTGGCTCGCACCACCGGGTCGGCTCGGCGGCACGCTCATTGGGCCGGCGCAGGTCGCACACCGTGGCGATGCCGAGGCCGGCAAGATGCAGCGCATCGGCCTCCGTCAGACGTGACATCGAGCCAGACCGATAGAGCACCCCGGTCTTGACGCGGCGCCCGTCGACGGTCTCATATCCACCCAGATCGCGCAGGTTGAAGGCGCGGTCCAGCGGAAGCAGGCGCTGAAAATCGGCGGCTGAACTCACTTGGATTTGCCCACCACGCTTTCCGGCAGGTCCTTCCCGAACACGCGCTGATAATATTCGGCGACCAGCGTCCGCTCGGCCTCGTCGCATTTGTTGAGGAAGCTCAGCCGGAAGGCAAAGCCGACATCCTTGAAGATGAGGGTGTTTTGCGCCCAGCTGATCACGGTGCGCGGGCTCATCACGGTCGATATGTCGCCGGCGATGAAACCCTGCCGGGTGAGATCGGCGACCTTGACCATGTCCTCCACGGTCTTCTTGCCGTCCGGATTGTCATATTCACCCGACTTGGCAAGCACGATCTGCGCCTCGGTCGCCGCCGGCAGATAATTGAGCGTGACGACCAGGTTCCAGCGGTCCATCTGGCCCTGGTTGATCTGCTGGGTGCCGTGATAGAGTCCGGTGGTGTCGCCAAGGCCGACGGTGTTCGAGGTCGCGAACAGCCGGAACCACGGGTTGGGCCGGATCACCCGGTTCTGGTCGAGCAGGGTCAGCTTGCCTTCGGTCTCAAGCACGCGCTGGATCACGAACATCACGTCGGGCCGCCCGGCGTCATATTCGTCGAACACGAGCGCGGTCGGTGTCTGCAGCGCCCAGGGCAGCAGGCCCTCGCGGAATTCGGTGACCTGTTGGCCGTCGCGCAGCACGATCGCGTCGCGCCCGATCAGATCGATACGGCTGATATGCGCGTCGAGGTTGATGCGGATACACGGCCAGTTGAGCCGCGCCGCCACCTGCTCGATATGGGTCGACTTGCCGGTGCCGTGATAGCCTTGCACCATCACCCGCCGATTGAACGCGAAACCCGCGCAGATCGCCAGCGTGGTGTCCGGATCGAACACATAGGCCGGATCAAGATCGGGCACCCGCTCGTCGGCCTCCGAGAAGACCGGCACTTCCATGTCCGAATCGATCCCGAACAGGTCGCGCACGCTGACCTTGCGGTCAGGCGCTTCCATTACCGTTGCTTGACGGCTGTCAGGCTGGATGTTGGGCAGGTCGGTCATGTCACGCTTCCACTGAGTCGAATTTTTCAAAGTCCCCTAACCGTTCGGTTCGAGCCCTTCGACTGCCTTAAAGGCAGGCTCAGGATAAACTTCATCCATGGATGAAGTCGAGAACCCTCGCTCAATTCAGGCGAAGGCCGGGCGGGATTTGAGCTGGGTATAGGCGCGGATCACCTCCTGCAATGCCTTTTCGTGGCTGCGGTCGCCGCCATTGCGATCGGGATGGTAGCGGCGGACCAGATCGGCATAACGCCTGCGCAGCGCTCGGCGATCCGCATCCTTGTCCAGCCCCATCACCTTCAGATGCTTGCGATCGGTATCCGAAAGCGCCTTGCCATCTTCGCGCGGCATCCTGTCCTTGCCGAAATGCGCGCCGATCGCGTCCAGCGGATCGCTGAAATCCCGCCAGCGCGGTCCAATATGGGGAGCGGCGGAAAAGGCCCGCGTCTCGCGCTCCCACCCGGCATAAGGCCGCTGCGCCGCCTCGATCTCGTCAGCGCTCATCCCTTCAAAGAAATTATAGCCGCTGTTGAACTCCCGGACATGATCGAGGCACAGCCACTGCCAATCTCCCGGCCCGTTGAAATCGGGCCGCGCGCCCGCGCGCGCCGGCGCGCGGAACTCGCCGGTCCCGGTGCAGCCGGGATGATCGCAGCCTTGCGACCGGCCTTGCACCCGGCCGTGGAATCGCGGGGCAGGCCGCTGGCGCTTGTCGGATTGTTGCTGAGTCACGCGCTGAATATAAGCGCTTCTTTTCGCTTTCCGATACCCGCCGCGCAGGTCAGACGAACTTTGCGGGCAAGGGAAACAGCGTCACGAACCGTTCGGCCAATGCGCGATCCCCCTCGATCCGCAGCTTGCCGCTCGCCTCCAGCTCGGCCAGTGGCACGCCGCCATAGACAGCCGCGGCGAGCGTCGTCGGATCAGTGATGAAAGTCGTGTCGACCGTCTCGATCTCGCCCCGCCAGATCTGCATCGCGCTATGGGCAAGCCGCCCGACGAACGTCTCCTCGCCGAAGCGGAAGCCGAAGCGGCCGACCACGCGCTCCGATCGCCGCCGGTCGATCATCGTCTTCAGCGACATGATCATCGATGCGCTGCTGAGCGGCAAGGTCGGATCATGATCGGGTGAGCGCGTCGCCCATTTGCCTAGGTGCTGGATGATCGGCTCGGCTTCATAGCCCCACTCGGTCAATTCATAGATCTGCGCCGAGGCCGGCGGCGGCAGCTTGCGCCGCTGGACGATACGGCTCGCCTCCAGCCCCTCCAGCCTTTGGGTCAGCGTGTTGGCGCTGATTCCGGGCAGGCCGGCGCGAAGCTCGCCAAATCTTTTGGGGCCGTACATCAATTCGCGAACAATCAGGATGGCCCAGCGTTCTCCCAAAAGCTCCAGACCATGCGCCGCGCCGCAGGCATCGTCATAGCTTCGTTTTTCACGCTTTCCCATTGTAGTTATATTTTCTAACTTCATGGTTGCAATTTATAACCTAAGAGCGCATCCAATGCAAGCGGCCGATTCGCGGCCCCTCCCACGCCCATAGGAGAGCCATCATGCCCAAAATGATTTTCGTGAACCTGCCGGTTGAGAATGTCGCCAAGGCGACCGCCTTTTACGAGGCGATTGGCTGCACCAACGACAGCAGCTTCTGCAAAGGGCCGGAAGCCGCGATGCTTGTCTGGTCGGAAACCATCACCTTCATGCTGCTCGACCAGGCCCGCTATGCGGACTTCACCCCCAAGCAGATCGCCGATGCGCGCACGACCAGCGAGGCATTGTTCGCGCTTTCGTTCGACAGCCGCGCGGAAGTCGATGATGTCACCGAAAAGGCGATCGCCGCGGGTGGCCGCGAGGTTCACCCTCCGGAAGATCTGGGCTTCATGTACTCCCGCGCGTTCGAGGATCTCGACGGCCACGGCTTCGGGCCGCTCTGGATGGATGTCGAGGCCGCGATGGCGGCGATGAACCAGACCGAGGCCGCCTGAACCGTCCGGGAAAAAGGAGTGGATCATGACCAACAAGCACGGTGAATTCATCTGGTATGAATTGATGACTCCGGATGCCGACGCCTCAAAAGCCTTCTACGACAATGTGGTCGGCTGGAAGATCGGCGCCCGGCCGGAAGGCGACATGGATTACCGCATGATCGAGGCGCCCGACGGCGCCGTCGGCGGTGTCCTTCAGCTGACCCAGGATATGATCTCGGGCGGCGCCCAGCCGACATGGCTCGGCTATTTCGGCGTCGATGATGTCGACAAGTCGGTGGCCTCGATCACTGCGGCAGGCGGCAAGGTCCATCTTCCCGCCTTCGATATTCCCGGCATCGGCCGGATCGCGATGGTCACCGATCCGCAGGGCGTGCCCTTTTACGTGATGCGGGGCGCGAGCGACGGCACCAGCACCGCCTACAGCCGCCACGGTATGGGCCATGTCAGCTGGAACGAATTGCTGACGCCGGACGATGCGGCGGGGCTCGCCTTCTACGAGGCACAGTTCAATATCAAGAAGGTCGGCGCGATGCCGATGGGCGAGATGGGCGAGTACAGCTTCATCGCGAACAGCGAAGGCGGCGAGCCGATCGGGGCGGTGATGAAGGCACCGCCGGGCGCGCCGCCAAGCTGGGGATTCTATTTCCGGGTGCCGGACATCGAGGCCGCCAAACAGAAGATCGAGCAAGCAGGCGGCCAGATCGCGCACGGCCCGATGGAAGTGCCGGGCGGCGAGATGGTGCTTCAGGCCACCGATCCGCACGGCGCGCGCTTCGGCCTCGTCGCGCCAGGCAAGTAAGGAGCCCGCCATGACGAAGCCGACAATCACCGGCCTAAAATGGGTGCCGCCGATGGCGCAGGGCCTCGTCCGCGACATACGCTGCCGCTGGGCGTTCGAGGAGGTGGGCATCGATTATGACGTTCATCTGTTTGAGCTGGGCGAGAACAAGAGCGATTACTGGCGCGCCTTCCAGCCCTTCGGACAGGTGCCGACCTATTCGGACGGCGAGGTCGAGATCTTCGAATCCGGTGCCATCGTCCTGCACATCGCCCGGCAGAAACCGGGCCTGTTTCCGGGCGGCCCGGCGGGCGAGGCGACCGCGATCTCATGGATGTTCGCCGCGCTCAATTCGCTTGAGCCGATGATTTTCGACCTCCAGCTGGTCAATCTGTTCGACAAGGATCAGGCCTATGCCGATCTCTTCCGCCCCCGTGCGACCGAGCGCCTGCGCGACCGGCTCGAGGAAGTGGCGAAAGCACTCGGCGACAAGCCTTGGCTGGTAGGCGATCAGTTCAGCGCCGGAGACCTGATCCTGATTTCGGTGCTGCGCCAGCTCCGCAGGAATGAGCTTCTGATCAACCACCCAACGCTCGCGCCTTATGTCCAGCGTGGCGAAGAAAGACCTGCCTTCAAGAAAGCGTTGGGCGATCATCTGGCGGTGTTCGAGGGCGCGACGCCCCCCGCCTGGTTCAAGCAAGGAGAGTAGCCATGAGCAAAATCACCACCGTCCTGTGGTTCAACATGGATGGCGAGGAAGCCGCGAACTTCTACGTCTCGCTGCTGCCGGACAGCCGCATCGACGCCGTCGTCAAGGCGCCTTCGGACACCCCGTCCGGGCCGGAAGGCTATACTATGCTGATCGATTTCACCCTCGCCGGCCAGAAATATGCCGCGCTCAACGGCGGCCCGCTGTTCACGCCCAACGAAAGCGTCTCCTTCCAGATCGTCACCGAGGATCAGGCGGAGACCGACCGGCTGTGGAACGCGATCGTCGGCAATGGCGGCCAGGAATCCGCCTGCGGCTGGTGCAAGGATAAATGGGGCTATAGCTGGCAGATCAGCCCGCGCATCCTGCTCGATGCGCTGGTCGATACCGACGCCGCGCGCAAACGGCGCATCTTCGAATCGATGATGACGATGCGGAAGATCGACATCGCCACCATCGAACGCGCCGCCGCAGGCGAAACCGCCGAGGCGTTCTAGAAAAAGGAGAAATATCATGTCCTACATTGAAGGTTTTGTCGTCGCCGTTCCCGCAGCCAATAAGCAGGCCTATCTCAAACAGGCCGCTGACGCCGCGCCCATGTTCCGTGAATTCGGGGTTACCCGCCATGTGGAGGCGTGGGGCGAGGACGTGCCCGACGGCAAGGTCACCGATTTCAAGGGCGCGGTGAAGGCCGAACCGGACGAGGCGGTTGTCTTCTCGTGGTTCGAATATCCCGACAAGGCGACCCGCGACGCCGCCAATGAGAAGATGATGTCCGATCCCCGTATGAAGGAAATGGGCGCGTCCATGCCTTTCGACGGGAAACGCATGATCGTCGGCGGCTTCGAGCCGATTCTCGACGATGCCGCCGGCGGCAAGATGGGCTATACCGACGGCTATCTCGTCCCCTGCCCCAGGGAGAACCGCGAAGCCTATCGCGACGTCGCGGCGAAAGTTGCTCCAATCTTCAAGGAATATGGGGCGACCCGGGTGGTTGAGGCATGGGGTGATGACGTTCCCGATGGCAAGGTCACGGATTACAAGATGGCGGTGAAAGCAAAGGACGACGAGAACGTCCTTTTCTCCTGGGTGGAATGGCCGTCCAAGTCAGTGCGCGACGAAGCCTGGAAAAAGATGATGGAGGATGAGCGCATGAAACCCCAAGGCGAACAGCCGCCGTTCGACGGCAAGCGGATGATCTATGGCGGGTTCGAGCCGATCCTCGACGAGCACGCCTGAGCCGGGCCAGAGCGCTCCCTTGTAACGGACCCGTGCTGCATTTCAAAGCGCTTCCACCTTGGACGATCAGGCTCTAGGCGGGGCCGATGACCGCACCGCAAACCGGCCCCGTCGCCCAGGAAATCACCCGCCGCCTCACCGAGGCGTTCGCTCCTTTGAGCCTCGCCGTGATCGACGACAGCGAGAAGCATCGCGGCCACGCCGGTCATTCGGGAAGCGGCGAATCCCACTTTACCGTCGAGATCGTCAGCGCGGCCTTTGAGGGCCAGACCCGCGTCGCCCGCCAGCGCGCGGTCAACCACGCCCTCGCCGATCTCCTCGCCGAACGCGTCCACGCGCTCGCCATCAAGGCGAGGGCGCCGGCGGAATAGTGGCCCGGAACCTTTGCCGTCACTCCCGCGAAGGCGGAAATCCATCTTCTCAAAGATCCGGAATTTATGGGATCCGGAATTTATGCATTCCCGCCTTCGCTGGAATGACGATTCAATCTGCTTAATTGTCGCCCGCATCCCGCAACGTGAACTTGAACAGCAAGGTCTGCTGGAACGGGCTATGATTATTGTCCGAGGCCATCCATATGATCGTCTTGCCGCCCCGCTGCTCGACCGCGAGTGCTTCCATATTGTCGATCGTCAGCGGCGGTTCGAGGCGCTGCATCCATTTGGCGAAAACGCGCTGGTCGGGACCGATGTCGGCGGGATCGATCAGGAGCAGGCTGGCCCCGATCTGCTGCGTCAGCGAACCGTGGCGGTTGAGCGTTAGGATCCGGCCGTCCGGCAGCATGGCGGCTTCGGTCACCCGGTAGCGGTTGTAGAACTTGCGGTAGAAGCGCGTGCTCGGCCGGGGATGCAGGATCGGGTCGCCCGCGAACACCAGCGCCTCGGTGCCCTTGATCGCGCCGCCGAACGCCTTCTCGCTGAACACCACGAACCGCCCGTCGGGCAGCCGCGCCATCCCTTCCGGCCCCGCATTGCCGGGCCAATGCGCCATGGCGAGCGGAGCGACGCGGCCGGTTCTCCTCTTGAGATCGGGCGAGAAGCGCTGGATGGAATTGGTGCGCTCGAAGCCGACCCAGATCGCGCCGGACACCGGATCGACCGTCATCGATTCCGCGTCGATCTCGGACTCGCCATCAATAATGGTGCGACCCGGCAGCGGCCAGGCATGCAGTGCGGCGCGCCTGCTTTTCCCATCGAAAGCGAACTGAAAGACATCGGCGGAATCGCTCAGCATGGTGATGCTGTTGCCGATCACCCGCATCGACGAGATCCCACCGAACCGCAAATTGTCGCTGGTCAGCCGCCACGCGCCCAGCAAGGTCAGGCGTCCGAAGTCCCGGCGATCCGGATGGTCGCGATCGAGCGCGATCGGCTTGAAGAAAAGCGTGCTGACGGTGCCCGGCGCATTGGCGGACGTTGCCGCCAACAGCGCGATGAGGCCGAATACAAGGGCGAAGCGCATGCGCGCCGCTTCTAGCACAGCCTTCGCTCCCGCCAAGTTGCGATGCTGGAACCGGGCGGCGCGCAAACGATTGGGGCGTCATGGCTTATGATCTCTGGTACTGGCCCGGTATTCCGGGACGCGGCGAATTCGTCCGACTCGCGCTGGAAGCAGGCGGCATCGCCTATCGCGATCGCGCGCTCGAAGACGATGGTGGCGTGAAACGGCTGATGACCGATATGGGCCGTGATCGCGATCATCCTCCCTTCGCCCCACCCTATCTGGTCGCCGGTGATCTCGTGATCGGCCAGACCGCCAACATCCTTCTGTTCCTCGGCGAGGAGCATGGGCTCGCGCCCTCGGATAACGCGGGCCGTCTCTGGGTCCATCAGGTCCAGCTCACCATCGCCGATGCGGTGGTCGAGGCGCATGACGTGCACCACCCGGTCGCCTCGGACCTCTATTACGAGGACCAGCAGCCCGAGGCGCTGCGCCGCGCCGAAGATTTCCGCGCCAACCGCATCCCCAAATATCTCGGCTATTTCAATCGCATCCTGACCGGCAAAAAATGGGTCGCAGGGGATCGTTGGAGCTATGCCGACCTGTCGCTGTTCCATCTGATCGAGGGGCTGGAACATGCCTTCCCGCGCCGCATGGCGACGGTCATCGCCGAATGCCCCGAGCTCACCCGGCTGCGGGAAGCGGTGAAAGCGATCGAGCCGCTCAACCATTATCTGTCCAGCGACCGGCGCCAGCCCTTCGGCAACGGCATCTTCCGCGACTATCCCGAACTCGACGGCGATTGAAGCTCGCTGGTTGCCGGAAACTGTTCCCGCCGGTAAAGCCCGGCGACCATGGCCGATCCCGTCATCATCGCAATTCCCAAGGGACGCATCCTGCAGGAGGTGCTGCCTCTGCTCGCGCGCACCGGAATCGTGCCGGAGCCGGCCTTCGCCGACGAGGACAGCCGCGCGCTGCGCTTCGGGACCAATCGTCCAGACATCAGCCTGATCCGCGTCCGCGCTTTCGACGTCGCGACCTTCGTTGCGCATGGTGCCGCGCAGATCGGCATCGTCGGCTCGGACGTGCTGCTCGAATTCGACTATTCCGAACTCTACGCCCCGGTCGATCTCGACATCGGCCATTGCCGCCTGTCGGTGGCCGAGCCGGTGGCGATGGCGGCGGGCGACGATCCGCGCGAGTGGAGCCATGTCCGTGTCGCGACCAAATATCCCAATCTCACCCGCAAGCATTTCGAGGCGCGCGGCGTGCAGGCCGAGTGCGTGAAGCTGAACGGCGCGATGGAGATCGCTCCGGTGCTCGGTCTCGCCGATCGCATCGTCGATCTGGTCTCCTCGGGCCGCACCCTCAAGGATAATGGCCTCGCCGAAGTCGAGATCATCACCCAGGTCTCCGCACGGCTGATCGTCAACCGCGCCGCCTTCAAGACCCGCGCGGCCGTGATCGCGCCGCTGGTCGAGGCGTTCCGCGCGGCGGTGGGAAAAGCCGATGCCGCTTAGGCTCGATGCCCGCGAGGCCGATTTCCCCAAGGCGTTCGATACGCTGGTCAGCGCCCGCCGCGAGGCCGACGAGGATGTCTCGGCCGTCGTCCGGGAGATCATCGCGACGGTGAAGGCGAAGGGCGACAGCGCCGTCGCCGATTACACAAGCCGCTTCGATCGGCACGATCTCGACGCAAGCGGCTGGTCGATCGGCAAGGCCGAGCGCGCCGCCGCGCTGGCGGGCCTCGATCCGGATCTGCGCAAGGCGCTCGAACTCGCCGCCGAACGCATCCGCACCTACCACGCCGCCCAGCGCCCCAATGACAGCGAAACCACTGACGCCGCCGGGGTCCGCATGGGCGCACGCTGGCGGGCCGTGGAGGCGGCCGGGCTCTATGTGCCGGGCGGCCGCGCTTCCTATCCCTCCTCGGTGCTGATGAATGCGATCCCCGCCAAGGTCGCGGGGGTCGAACGGCTGGTGATGGTGACGCCGACGCCCAATGGCATCGTCAATCCGCTCGTGCTCGCCGCCGCCGAACTGGCGGGCATCGACGAGATCTGGCGGATCGGCGGCGCGCAGGCGATTGCCGCGCTGGCCTTCGGCACCGGCCGGATCGATCCGGTCGACGTGATCGTCGGCCCCGGCAACGCCTGGGTCGCCGAGGCCAAGCGGCAGCTTTACGGCGTGGTCGGCATCGACATGGTCGCCGGCCCGTCCGAAATCGTCGTCGTCGCGGACGGCGCTAATGATCCCGACTGGATCGCTGCAGATCTGCTCAGCCAGGCCGAGCATGATCCCACCAGCCAGTCGATCCTGTTCACCGACGATGCGAGCTTCGCGGATCACGCGGCCGAAGCAGTGGAACGCCAGCTCGGCCGCCTCCAGACCGAAGCGACCGCGCGAACGAGCTGGACCGATAATGGCGCGATCATCCTCGTCGACACGCTCGGCGATGCGATGCCGCTGGTCGACCGCCTCGCCCCCGAGCATCTCGAACTTGCGGTTGACGATCCCGACGCCCTGTTCGCACAGGTTCGTCACGCCGGGTCGGTATTCCTTGGCCGTCACACGCCTGAAGCGGTAGGCGATTATGTCGGCGGGCCGAACCACGTGTTGCCGACTGGGCGGCGCGCACGCTTTTCCTCGGGGCTTTCGGTGCTGGACTTCATGAAACGGACAAGTTTCCTCGCCTGCGACGCCAATGCCCTGGCGGTGATCGGCCCGGCGGCGGTAGCCCTGGCCCAAGCCGAGGGCCTGCCCGCCCACGCGCGATCGGTGGCGGTGCGGTTATGAGCGTGAAGGTCAATGAACGCGCCCGCTCCCGCTCCGCCGCGAGGCTCGCCGCGGTGCAGGCGCTCTATCAGCAGGAGATGGAGGGCACGCCGCTCCCCAGGCTGCTCGATGAGTTCCACCAGCACCGGCTCGGCAAGGTGATCGAGGATGTCCGCTATGCCGATGCCGAAGTCAGCTTCTTCGACGATCTGGTGAAGGGCGTCGATGCCCGCCGCGCCGAGATCGACGCCGCGATCACCGCTAGGCTGGCGGAAGGCTGGAACCTCGAACGGCTTGACCGGCCGATGCGGCAGGTGCTCCGTTGCGGCACATATGAACTGATCGCGCGTATCGACGTGCCGACCGCGACGGTTATAAGCGAATATGTGGATGTCGCTGATGCGTTCTATGACAAGCGGGAGAAAGGCTTCGTCAACGGGCTGCTTGACGCGGTAGCCAAAGCAGCGAGGACGTAGCGAATGTTTCAGGGAATGTATGACTGGGTGATGCGCCTTTCGCGCCATCGCCACGCCAACCGTTACATGGCTGCCGTTTCTTTCGCCGAAAGCAGCTTCTTCCCGATACCGCCCGATGTGATGCTGGTTCCGATGATGCTGGCACGACGCGATCAGGTGTGGCTCATCGCCACCATTTGCACGATCGCGTCAGTCGCGGGCGGTATTTTGGGCTACGCTATCGGATCCCTGCTTTATGATACGGTCGGCCAGTGGCTGATCCATACATACGGACTCGAGGCAGCCGCCATCCGGTTCCATGAGGGTTTCGAAAAATGGGGCGCCGCCGTGATTCTCGTTAAGGGGCTGACGCCGATCCCCTTCAAACTGGTCACGATCCTGAGTGGGGTGGCGAAATTCAATTTCGGCATCTTCGTGCTTGCCTCGGTCATCACGCGCGGCGCCCGCTTTTTCCTTATCGCCGCGCTGGTCAGCCGTTTTGGCGCGCCAATTCAGGATTTCATCGAGAAGCGCCTGACGCTGGTGGCAACCGGCTTTCTGGTTGTGCTCGTCGCAGGCTTCGCGGCGGTGACTTTGGTGTGACCGGCGAAGCCGCCTTCATCGCGGCTTTGCGTAACATCATAAGGCATTCCGGCATCGACCATTCCGGCGCCCGGGGGCTGCTCGACGATGCAGCGGTCATCGCCCCACCCGTGGGCCGGGAACTGGTGATCACCCATGACATGATCGCCGAGCGCGTCCATTTCCTCCCCGGCGATCCCCCCGGCGACGTCGCGTGGAAGCTGCTCGCGGTAAATCTCTCCGATCTCGCAGCCAAGGGCGCCAAGCCGATAGGAGCGGTTCTGGGATACACGCTGGCCGGCGATCCGGATTGGGATGAGGCATTTGTCGTCGGGCTTGGCCGCGCATTGAAGCATTTTGGCCTGCCCCTGCTCGGGGGCGATACGATCGCCGTGCCGAACGGCACGCCGCGCACCTTTGGCCTCACCGCCTTCGGCGAAGCGGTTGCGCCCGTGCCCGACCGTCGCGGTGCGCGTGCCGGCGATGCGTTGTGGGTGTGCGGCGCGGTCGGCGACGCAGGTCTCGGCCTTCGCATCGCGCGCGGCGAGATCGAAGGCCCCCGCCGCTTGTTGAAGGCCTATCGCCTGCCGATGCCGAAGTTGCGCGAGGGCCGCGCGCTCGCGCCACTGGTAAGCGCGATGGCGGACATATCCGATGGCCTGCTGATCGACGCCAGCCGTATCGCCGACGCCAGTGGCCTCGCGGTTACGATCGACCTTGACGCTGTCCCGCTTTCGGCGGAAGCGCGCGCCTTTGGCGAAGACCGCCCCGCCCGCCTAACCGCTGCAACCGCCGGCGACGATTACGCGCTGATCTTCGCAACCCATCAGGATGTCGCATCGCTCGATATCGGCGCGGTTCGGATCGGCGAATTCAGCGCCGGCTCGGGCCTCGCCGTCACCGATCGTGACGGCCCCGTACCGCTTCCGGAAAAGCTCGGTTACCTTCACGCCATTTGACGGGTTGCCTAGCGCGCGGCGCTCCAGCATAAACCCCGCCAAACCGGGCGCAAGAAGGCACACAGCCAAGGCCCCGGCCCGAACATGGGGAAGGAGAAGGAATGCCGATTGTACAGATCGCCATAGCCTGCGGACTGATCGCGGTGCTTTATGGCATTTTCACCAGCCGACAGGTGCTCGCGTCGTCGGCTGGAAACGAGACGATGCAATCCATCGCGGCGGCGATCCAGGAGGGCGCAGGTGCCTATCTGGGCCGTCAATATCGCACGATCGCGCTGGTCGGTGTCATTGTGGCCGCACTCGTATTCTATTTTCTCGGCCACGTTTCAGCGATCGGTTTCGTTGTCGGCGCGGTGCTTTCGGGCGTGACCGGCTTCATCGGGATGAACATCTCGGTCCGCGCCAACGTCCGCACCGCCGAGGCTGCGCGCACCAGCCTGCAAGGCGGTCTCACCATCGCCTTCCGATCGGGCGCGATCACCGGCATGCTGGTGGCGGGCCTTGGCCTGCTCGCGATCGCCGGGTTCTACTGGTACCTCACCGGCCCCGGCGGTCATGTCCCCGGCGATACCAGCGACCGCACGATCATCGAGGCGCTCGTCGCGCTCTCGTTCGGCGCATCGCTGATTTCGATCTTCGCGCGTCTTGGCGGCGGCATCTTCACCAAGGCCGCCGACGTCGGTGCCGATCTCGTCGGCAAGGTCGAGGCTGGGATTCCCGAAGATGACCCCCGCAATCCGGCGGTGATCGCGGATAATGTCGGCGACAATGTCGGTGACTGCGCCGGCATGGCGGCTGACCTGTTCGAAACCTATGTCGTGACCCTTGGCGTGACGATGGTCTCGATCGCGCTGCTGGCCAGCGGCGGCACGGCGCGCATCGCCGCGCTGATGTCACTGCCGTTGCTGATCGGTGGCGTCTGCATCATCACCTCGATCATTGGCACCTATGCCGTCCGGCTTGGGTCAAGCGGCTCGATCATGGGCGCGCTTTACAAGGGGTTCTGGCTCACGGCCGCGCTTTCTATCGGAGCGATCTATTTTGCGATGCGGTACGCCTTGGGCGATCTGAACCAAACGTTCCAGGTTTCGACTGCGTCGGGCTTTGCCGAGTTTCCGGCGATCAACCTGTATTATGCCAGCCTTATCGGTCTTGCGGTGACGGGCGCGCTGGTCTGGATCACCGAATATTACACCGGCACCAATTATCGCCCGGTGCGCAGCATCGCCAAGGCCTCCGAAACCGGCCATGGCACGAACGTGATCCAGGGGCTGGCGATCAGCCTGGAATCCACCGCGCTGCCCACCATCGTAATCGTCATCGCGGTGATCGTCGCCTACCAGCTCGCCGGTGTCATCGGCGTGGCGTTCGGCGCGACCTCGATGCTGGCGCTGGCTGGCATGGTGGTGGCGCTCGACGCCTATGGCCCTGTCACGGATAATGCCGGCGGCATCGCCGAGATGGCTGGCCTGCCCGATGATGTCCGCACCCGCACCGATGCGCTCGATGCGGTCGGCAACACCACCAAGGCGGTCACCAAGGGTTATGCGATCGGATCGGCGGCGCTCGCCGCGCTGGTGCTGTTCGGGGCCTATACGGCGGATCTCAAGCAGTTCTTCGGCGGCCTCGCCGTCGATTTCTCGCTGAGCAACCCTTACGTCATCGTCGGGCTGCTGCTCGGCGCGTTGCTGCCTTATGCGTTCGGCGCGTTCGGCATGACCGCCGTGGGCCGCGCGGCCGGAGCGGTCGTCGAGGACGTCCGTGCCCAGTTCCGCGACAATGCAGGCATCGTGGCCGGCACCAGCCGACCCAACTATGCCCGCACCGTGGATCTCGTCACCAAGGCGGCGATCAAGGAGATGATCATTCCGTCGCTGCTGCCGGTGCTCGCGCCGATCATTGTCTATTTCCTGATTACGGCGGTCGCGGGCCAGGCCAATGGCTTCGCCGCGCTCGGCGCTCTGCTGCTGGGCGTAATCGTGTCGGGCCTGTTCGTCGCCATCTCGATGACCTCGGGCGGCGGCGCGTGGGACAATGCGAAGAAGTTCATCGAGGACGGCAATCATGGCGGCAAGGGATCGGAAGCCCACAAGGCGGCGGTTACCGGCGACACGGTCGGAGACCCTTACAAGGACACCGCAGGACCTGCGGTTAACCCCATGATCAAGATCACCAATATCGTCGCCCTGCTGCTGCTGGCCGCGCTGGCGGCGAACAGCTAACCTCAAGTATTTCTTTGTTATAAGAAGCCCGCCGGAGCGTTTTCCGGCGGGTTTTTTATTGCCTCACGGTTGGTCGCGGACGAAACGGTCATGGAACAAAATGGCGCTTCGCCCTTTAATGTCTCGGGAGTGCATGGGGAAGGATATAAGGAGGCGACATGGGTATCATTCTTATGCTGATTGTGGGCGGCATCATTGGCTGGCTCGCAAGTATCGTAATGCGGACTGACGCCCAGCAGGGCATTTTTCTGAACATCGTGGTTGGAATTATTGGCGCGGCTCTTGGCGGCTTCCTGCTTAGCCCGCTGCTTGGCGCGCCCCCGATCACCAGTGGCGTACTGAGTGCGGGATCACTCCTGATCTCGTTCCTTGGCGCCGTGGTCTTGCTCGCGATCGTGAACCTGTTCCGTCGCGGTGCGGTTCGCTAAAAATACAGCATACCGAAATCAAGATCCGGTCCGCTTCGGCGGGCCGGATTTTTTAGTGCCCGCGAACAGCAAGACGATCGTCCCCGTCAATGCCGACAGCAGCGACCCGCCCAACACGCCCAGCTTCACCTTGTCGATCATCTCGGTCTGCGGAAAGGCGAGGCCGCCAATGAACAGGCTCATGGTGAAACCGATCCCGCAGAGCAACGATACGCCATAGACCTGGCCCCAGGTCGCGTGCCGTGGCCGGCTCCCCAGTTTCAGTCGAGCGGCCAGCCAGACGCTTGTGAAAACCCCCATCTGCTTGCCGAGAAACAATCCGAGCGCGACGGCGAGCGTAAGCGGCGCGAGGAGGGCCGATCCAGTGCCCAACGCGACACCCGCATTCGCGAAACCGAACAGGGGAACCACGCCATAAGCCACCCCCGGTGCCAGCGCATGTTCCAACCGGTGCAGTGGAGAATCCTCCGCGTCCGGCGCGGCGGGAGAGCCTTTAACCGGGATGGCCATCGCGGCCAGCACGCCCGCGACCGTCGCATGCACGCCCGATGAAAACACGGCTGCCCACAACAGCACGGCAAGGCCGAGATAGGGCCACAACGCTTTAACCCCCACCCTGTTCAGAAGCAGCATAAGCGAGAAGATAACCGCCGTTGCGAGTAGCGCGGCGCCATTGATGCTGGCGGTATAGGCAAGCGCGATGATGAGGACGGCGCCCAGATCATCGGCGATCGCAACCGTGGTGAGGAATATCTTGAGAGACCCTGGAACGCGCTTTCCGAGCAAGGCCATCACGCCGATCGCGAAGGCGATGTCGGTCGCTGCCGGTATCGCCCAACCACGCGCCAGCGCCGGCTCCCCCCGCGTGACGAGCAGGAACAGCATGGCAGGCACCGCCATTCCGCCCGCCGCCGCGATCAGCGGCAATGCGCGATCCGACCAGGATCGTAGATGGCCGTCCACGAACTCCCGCTTGATCTCAAGCCCGACCAGCAGGAAGAACACCGTCATCAGCCCGTCGTTAATCAGATGATGCAGGTCCCAGCTGCCAATGCGGATATGGAAGAAGCCGGAATAAAAATCGGCCAGCGGCGAGTTGGCGAAAAGCAGCGCCAGGACCGCGGAGCCCATCAGCAATAGGCCCCCAGCCGCCTCGGTGCGCAGGAAGCTGCGCAGCGCTGATCTTATGTGGTGAAGCGGCGGCATGATCATCCAACCCCTTAACGGGAAAACACAAGCAATGCACTGAAGAATGTGTCCGGATCACTATATCTAGTGTTATACTGGCCAAGAAACGATGTATAAAACTACATCATTATCTGCTGAACTCGGCACTAAATAACGAAACACTTGGCAATTAACCATATTTGCATTATCTGCCGTTCCCAAGGGGGCCGGTCCAATGATAGATTGGGTCGATGTAATTCTGCGCGAGACATTATTGTTCGCCGCCGTTGGGTTGTTCATCGGCGGCCTGGATGATTTCATGATCGATCTGATCTGGATCGTCAGACTGCTCTGGCGACGCCAGATCGTCTTTCGCATTTACGCGCCGGCCTCGATGGAAAATCTCGCTCCGCCGGACCAGCCCGGCCGCATCGCCATCCTGATTGGCGCCTGGGCCGAGGATGCGGTGATCGGCAAGATGCTGCGCACCGCGCTCGCCCGCATCGATCACGAGGATTACCGCATCTATGTCGGCACCTACGCCAACGATCCGCGCACGATCAACGAAGTCAGACGGATCGCCCGCGCTGATGGCCGCGTGCGGCTGGTTGAAGATGGTGTGGATGGCCCGACCACCAAAGGCGAATGCCTCAACCGGATCTGGCGCGCCCTGCTCCGCGACGAGACCATCGAGGGCGTCCGTTACAAGGCTGTCGTCTTGCATGACGCCGAGGATGTGATCCATTCGGCGGAGCTTCGTCTGTTCGACAGGATGATCGAGCATTTCGATCTGGTGCAGTTGCCGGTGCTGCCCCTGCCCAGCCCGGGCTCACGCTGGATCGCCGGTCATTATTGCGACGAGTTTGCCGAAGCGCACGGCCGGCAGCTCGTCGTCCGTGAGGCGCTTGGCGCGGGCGTGCCGTCCGCCGGCGTCGGCTGCGCGATCAGCCGCGAAGCGATGGCGCGGATGGCGATGCAGGGCCGGGGCAAGCCGTTCGACGAGAATTGCCTGACCGAGGATTATGAGATCGGCCTGCGCCTGGCCGATCTCGGTTATCGCGGTGCTTTCGTATCGGTACCAGCAACAAAAGGCGGGCTGCCGGTGGCCACGCGCGCGCATTTTCCGGAACGGATCGGCCCCGCCGTCCGCCAGAAAACGCGCTGGATGGTCGGCATCGCGCTTGCCGGCTGGGATCGGCTTGGTTGGCAAGGCCATTGGGCCGAATTGTGGATGCGCCTGCGCGATCGGCGTGCCCTGCTGGCGGCCCTCGTGCTGAGCGTCGGCTATGCGTCGCTGCTGCTCTGGGCAGCCTCAACCGCAGGGCATTTTGCCGCGGCAACGCGGCCGGCGCCATTGCCACAAGGGCTGATCCTGCTGTTGCAGATCAACGGGGTTCTACTGTTGCGGCGCGCGGGCATGCGCTTCGTCTCGGTACGCAAATTCTACGGTGTCCGGGAAGCCTTGTACGCGATCCCAAGGATTTTCCCGTCCAACGTCATCGCCATGCTCGCCGCGCGGCGGGCGCTGGGCGAGTATTGGAAATTGCTGCGCGGCGGTACGCTCAAGTGGGACAAGACCCGCCATATCTTTCCTGAAGCCCTACCCGCTGAATGAACACGCCGGGCGCACCCTTGCGGTTCCTGACACTCGTCGTCGTGGCGTGGGCCGGCGGCCGCGCCTGGATGGTGAGCGGTGAGCGCATCGAGAATCCCACTGCTACCGCCCGCGCACCGCATGTCGCCACGCACAAGCAGGGAGCGAGCGCCATCGCTCGGCTGATATCCTGGCTCCCGTCCTTGTCACCATTTCGATCGGAACCGCATCACCTCGTCATCGACCTGCCCTTTGAACGGGGGGATGGCAGGCAATCGTCCGCAAGCTCACCGGTCACCCTTCGTCCCGTTCGGCTGGCGGCCAAAAAGCCGGAGCTGCTGATGCCGGAAAAGCCGTCTCCCCCTGCCCGGTTCGATCTGGATCAGGCCGTCCGCGCCGCCTCGCGCTGGTCAGGATCGGCCTGGGTGTTCGTGCGCGATCGTGGCACCGGCGGATCGCTTGCCACGCTTGGGCAGCTCGGCGGAAGCCAGGCGGGCGCGCGGCTGCGCTGGCAGCTCAATCCGGGGGACCAGATTCGCAGCGCCCTCTACGGGCGCGTATCGACTCCGCTCGATGATCTCTCAGGCGCCGAGGCAGCGTTCGGCGCCGAATGGCACCCCTTGCCCGGACAGCCTTTCTGGGTCGCCGCCGAACGGCGCGTCGCGCTTGGCAAACAAGGCCGCGACGCCTGGGCGGCCTATGTCGCCGGCGGTATCTGGAAAGCCGGCCTTCCCGGCGGAACGACCCTGGATGGCTATGCGCAGGCCGGCGTGGTCGGGGCGAAAAGCCGAGACCTGTTCGCCGACGGCTCCCTCCGCCTCAGCCGCCCGATCGGAGGCGAGCAAAGCCCCCGCGTTGGTGCGGGCGTGTGGGGCGCCGCTCAGCCCGGCGTCGCGCGGCTCGATGTTGGGCCCCACGCGCGCATTCCGATCAAGGTCGCCAAGCAGCCGTTCAGCATCTCCGCCGACTACAGAGTCCGCGTCGCGGGCGATGCCGCGCCGGGGTCGGGCGTTGCCGTCACAATGGCAAGCGATTTTTAAGCGAATGACGGTTCGCAGGCGGTTCAAATCGCGCTAGCGAAGACGCGCGATGAACCTTTATCTGCCCATTGCCGGCTTGTCGGTGAACATCCTGGTGATCATCGGGCTGGGCGGCCTGGTGGGCCTGCTTTCCGGCATGTTCGGCGTGGGCGGCGGCTTCCTGACGACCCCGCTGCTGATCTTCTACGGGATACCCCCCGCCGTCGCGGTGGCTTCCTCGGCGCCGCAGATCACCGGCGCCAGCGTGTCGGGCGTGCTCACCCACAGCCAGCGCGGGGGCGTCGACATCCGAATGGGCTGGGTGCTGGTCGCGGGCGGCGCGATCGGATCGCTGATCGGCGGTTTCCTGTTCCGGGCGCTACAGGCGATCGGTCAGATCGATATGGTGGTGGGCCTGCTCTATGTGGCGATGCTCGGCGGCATCGGCGTCACCATGGCCCGCGAAGCGATCTTCACCCTAGTCGCGATGTATCGCGGCCAGCCGATCCAACCGCGGATCCGCCGGCATCATCCGCTGATCGCAGCACTTCCGGGGCGGTGGCGCTTCTACGGCTCTGGCCTCTACATCTCCCCGCTCGCGCCGCTCGGCCTGGGGATCGCCACCGGGATCATGACGGCGATGATGGGGGTCGGCGGCGGCTTCATCCTCGTTCCCGCGATGATCTACCTGCTGGGTATGTCGACCCGGGTGGTCGTCGGCACGTCGCTGTTCCAGATCCTGTTCGTGACGGGGGTGACGACGCTCATGCATGCCCTCACCACCCAGTCGGTTGATATCGTGCTGGCCAGCCTGCTTCTGATCGGCAGCGTCACCGGAGCCCAGTTCGGCGCGCGTCTCGCCCAGAAGGTGAAACCCGAATATCTGCGCCTGCTGCTTGCGTTCATGGTGCTCACGGTCGCATTCCGGATGGCGTTGGGGCTGACCTGGCGGCCTGATGAAATCTTCACGGTCGAGCCGCTGTGAGCCCACGCCGCATCCTGCTGTTCGCGATCGCGCCGCTGCTGCTGGCGGCCGCGCCACCCAGGCTGGTGCCGGACGTCTCGCAACGGCGTATCGACATCATCTACAGCTTCACCGGCGCCGAGCTGCTCCTGTTCGGCGCGATCCTCTATCCCGGCGGCCGCCTGCCGGAAGGGCGGACGGACATCGCCGTCGTGCTGCGTGGGCCGGTCGAACCGATTCTGGTTCGCGAAAAGCGCAAGATCGCCGGCATCTGGATGAACGCCGACAGCGCCCGCTTCCGTTCGATGCCCTCCTTCTATGCGGTCGCCTCGTCCCGGCCGCTCACGGAACTCGTCAATGATCGCACGGCGGCGATCTACGAACTGGGGGTCGACAATCTCCAGCTTTCGCCTTCGAGCCTTGAGGCGGCGGAGGAACAGAAGCGCTTCGAAGCCGGTCTGGTCGATCTCAAACGGCGCGGCGGCTTTTATGTCGAGGATCCGAAGGGCGTCGAGATCACCGACGGCGTCCTCTACCGCGCCCGCATCAATATCCCCGCGCGCGTGCCCGTAGGCAAATACACGGCCGAGACCTTTTTGATTCAGGACGGCCGCGTGCTTGCAGCGGCAGTGCGGGAAGTCGACATCGACAAATCCGGCTTCGAACGTTTCGTCACGATGGCGGCACGGAACCATAGCCTTATCTACGGCTTTTGCGCGGTCGCGATTTCGCTCTTGTTCGGCTGGGGGGCAAGTGCGGCGTTCCGCCGTCGCTAGACGACGAGCCGGCGGAACCGTTCGCCGTCTCCCCGCATTGAGCGACCATGACCATCCTCGATCGTACCGACCGCGCGCGGCTCCGCGCGGAAAAGCTGAACCGTGAAGCCGCCAACTGCCTTTCACTCGCCGTCACCCAGAGTTCGGCCGAATTCGCCGCCGATCTGATCGCCGAAGCGGCGATGCTCGTCCGCCGCGCACGGGAACTGTCAAAGGGCATGCCGCATCTCGCCCGCTTCAAGGAATTGCGGATTGTTCCATGAAAAAAACGTCGTTCGCGACTATGCGGCGTATGCCACCCCTGTTCGGGATGAGCACGGCTCCTCCACATCCAGCGCGGAAATAATGATTTCCGCGCCTTCATGCGTCGGTTTTTCGATCCGCATGTCTATCAGCCGCTGGGCGACGCGCGCGATCAGGTCGGTCTTGTTAGCAAGTATCTCAGCCTTGTCCGCACTCTGCCCGTCTCCCATCAGACGCAAAGTCGCGCCGGTGTCCAGACGGATGCGCAAAGGCCTGCCGTTCCATTGGCCAAGATATTCAGCGGGCATGGTACGGCAAAGGCCGGTCACCATCACGAAATTCCGGGGCATCTGATCACTCCTGCTTGCAAGCGGCAGCGTGCCAGACTGTCGTGGGCGCGTGGCTTGCGATCCGAGCGGCGCCGATGGAGGCACCTTAACATAGTTGTTCATACCGACCTAATCGTGGCGATGGCGTAACAAAGCCCGTGGGAGCACATGTTCCGCCCTCCCCGAAAATATTGAAGCCGCCATCCTCAGCGAGCTTTCCTGTAACCACCTCCTCCGCAATCGATTCGCCCACGAAAATGATTCCCTGCCGGTGCTGTCTCATGACATGTTCCGGTCGCGGCTCACCCCTGTCCGCTGGAATGTCCGGTCCAAAGCACCTATGTTACCGCCCACGTTCCACTAATCGGTAGCCTGATATGTCCACCTACGAAGATCGCCTGAAGGCCCTGCGCGAGGAACTGGAGCGGCGGCGGCTGGACGGCTTCGTCGTTCCGCTTACCGACGAGCATATGAGCGAATATGTCGGCGCCTATGCGCAGCGGCTGGCCTGGCTGACCGGGTTCGAGGGATCGGCGGGATCGGCGGTGGTGCTGCCCGCCGAGGCCGCGATCTTCGTCGACGGCCGCTATACGCTGCAGGTGCGCGAGCAGGTCGACGGCAATCTCTGGAGCTACCAGTCCGTGCCGGAGACCAGCGTGGCCGAATGGCTCAAGAGCCATGCCAAGGAAGGCGCCCGCATCGGCTATGATCCCTGGCTGCACAGCAAGGGCTGGGTGAAGGCGGCGCGCGAGGCGCTGTCGCGCAACAAGGCTGAGCTTGTCGCGGTCGATACCAATCCGGTCGACGCGATCTGGCCCGATCGTCCGCTGCCGTCGCAGGCGCGGCTGGTGGTCCATCCCGATGCGCTGGCGGGCCGCGGTTCAGCCGAAAAGCGCACCGTCATGGCTGGCGAGATCAAGGAAAAAGGCGCCGACGCTGCCATCCTGAGCGCGCTCGATTCGATCGCCTGGACCTTCAACATCCGTGGCGAGGATGTCGATCGCACGCCGGTCGCGCTCGCTTATGCTGCGGTGCAAGCCGACGGCACCGCCGATCTGTTTGTGGCGCCGGAAAAGATCGGTGAGGATGTTGTGCGGCATCTCGGCAACGCCGTCCGCGTCCATCCGCGCGATGCCTTCCCCGCCTGGCTGGCGGATCAGAACGGCAAAACGCTGCTGGTCGATCCTGATCGGGCAGTCGTCGCGATCTACGAGGCACTCGAAAAGGCTGGCGCGAAGCTGATCGAGACGCGCGATCCGGCAGTGCTGCCCAAGGCGATCAAGAACGAGGCCGAGATCGCCGGCCACAAGGCCGCGCAGCAGCGTGACGGCGCCGCGCTCGCGCGCTTCCTCCACTGGCTGTCGGTCGAGGCCCCGAAGGGCACGCTGACCGAGGCCGTGGCCGCCGAGCGCCTCCACCAGTTCCGGCGAGAGACCGGCGCACTGCGCGATCTCAGCTTCGACACCATTTCGGGAGCGGGGCCGAACGGCGCGGTCGTGCATTACCGGGTCAGCGAAAAGACCAACCGCCAGATCGAGCCGAATTCGCTCTATCTGGTCGACAGCGGCGGCCAATATCCCGACGGCACCACCGACGTCACCCGCACGGTCGCGATCGGAACGCCCACGGCCGAGATGCGCGATCGCTTCACCCGCGTGCTCAAGGGCCATGTCGCACTCGCCCGAGCCATCTTCCCCAGGGGCACGCGCGGCGGCCAGCTCGACGTGCTGGCGCGGCAGTTCCTCTGGGCCGCGGGGGTGGATTATGCGCACGGAACCGGCCACGGCGTCGGCAGCTATCTTTCGGTCCACGAAGGCCCGCAGCGCATCGCCACGGTCAGCGGCCCCGGCGACGAACCGCTCGCGCCCGGCATGATCATCTCCAACGAGCCCGGCTATTACAAGACAGGCGAATTCGGCATCCGCATCGAGAATCTGGTGCTGGTCGAGCCGCGCGAGATCGCGGGCGCGGAGCGGGAAATGCTTGGCTTCGAAACGCTGACGACCGCGCCGATCGACCGCGCGCTGATCGACACCGGCCTGCTCGACGAGAGCGAGCGCGCGTGGATCGACGGCTATCATGCGGCGGTGCTGGAGCGGATCGGGCCGCAATTGACGGGGGAGGCACATGCCTGGCTGCGGGATGTCTGCCGGCCGCTGGATTGAGGGAGATTATATGCGCAAGCGTTGGATGTTTGGCGGGGCTGCCGCGCTCCTGATCGCGGTCGGCGGTGCGATTGGCTACGCCAAATTTACGCCCGAGGCGACGCCGCCGCTCGCCAATGCGGCTAAGCTCAATGCCTACGCGTTCAGGCTCACCGCGATCGACGGCGCGCCGCTGCCGTTAGCCAGGTTCAAGGGCAAGGTCGTGCTGCTGGTCAATAGCGCCAGCAAATGCGGCTTCACCCCGCAATATGATGGCCTCCAGAAAATCCATCTGCACTATCAGCCGCAGGGCTTCACCGTGCTGGCGGTGCCCTCGGGCGATTTTCTGGGCCAGGAATTTGGCAGCAACACGGAGATATCGACCTTCTGCCAGACCAAGTTCGGTATCAAGTTCCCGATGGCCGAAAAGGAGCATGTTGTCGGGCCGGACGCGATCCCGATCTATCGCTGGGCGGCGGCGATCCTGGGGCAGGACCACACGCCCAAATGGAATTTCCACAAATATCTGATCGGCCGCGACGGCAAGCTGATCACCGCATTCGACACCAAGATCGAGCCGACCGACCCGGCGGTCAGGGCGGCGATCGAGTCCGCCCTGAAGGCAAAGGCTTAGGCTCCCCCGAAGACGCGGCATCCTGCGTTGCCGCGCGCGGTGTCGCGTTATCCTGTGCGCTTCCGCGCGCTTGGGCCTTGCGGCGCTTCAGATTCTCGCGCAGCCGCTCGGCGAGGCGGCGTTCGCGGTCGGGATCAGTGCGTGGCATAACCCTGCGATAGGCTGGGCAGCGGCGAAGGGGCAAGCCGCCTTGACGCGGCTACACGCTTTCTTCATAGCCGCGCGTGCATTGGCGTCCCCGACGCCCGCCGGCCCCGCACCGGCCGTGCTGCCGTAGCTCAGTGGTAGAGCGCATCCTTGGTAAGGCTGAGGTCGTGAGTTCAATCCTCACCGGCAGCACCACCCATTCTGGCCTGCGAACCAGATGGCGAGGCATCTCGATCTAGACTGTCGAGAATGGCGCGGTTCTGCGCGCATTGGCGTGAGCTATCTGAATATTGAGGACAGAGACCGCGCCGCGATCAGGCGCATTCTCAGCATTTCAGGGCCAGCGTCTCTGCTCCTGGAAAACTGTCCACAAAGCGTTTTTGCTGCTTAGCTGAAGCCGAGCAATCGGCGTTGGCACTGCCAATCCACTGGTAGGTCGGCAATGCGCAGCAGACGGCGCGTCGTCAGTTCGACAGGCTGCCGTCCTTCAAGAATCGACGTGACGATATCGGGTGCCAAACAGCGAAGCCTGGCAAGTCTGACGAGATGGCTGCGCCGGGTAGCGCTGTTGCTATTGGAAGGATGAAGCAACTCGTTCCACGCGGAGCGGGCGCTCGCCAGTAGCCGGATCAGACGTTCATCGCGTTGCACCGGTTGCGCCTGGGCGGAAGCATATACCAGCTTCAACTCATGCCCCCGGCGCTTGACCCAGGGGGCGGCTATGGGGTGGGTTCCTGACGGGCGGCCTCTAGGCACATGTTTCGATTCTTTCCGTCAATGATAGTCGCCGTCATCTGACCATTCCGCCGACACAACGATCAGCCTGACTATGGAGATGCAAAAAGGGAGGCGCCTTCCTTTGTCGCAGGAAGACGCCAAGCAAGCTGCACTGAGAATGCGAGGCGAGATGTACATGTCCTCGCCTGCTCGATTGTCGGTTACTTGAATAGAGTGTTGCGCAAGGTGAGTTGCAGCACGACCGAGCGTGGCATACCGTTGACGCCTACGAGATCTGCCCCCCGGCTCGGCCCGTTGGTACCCGTGCCGAATCCGGTAAAGGGCTGGCCAAAGACATATTCCGCGCGCAAGACATTGGTCAGATTGCGCCCGATCAGCGCGAGTTCCCAGCCGTCGTCCGGACCGCGCAGGTTGACGCCGGCATTAAAGCGCCATGCTTCAGGCTGAGTAGCGCGCGGATCGTGCGTCGATTCCGAGAAGAAACTACCAGTGTAATAGGCATCGCCGGTCAGCCCAAAGGTGATCCCGGAGGTAATTGGATGATCGTAGCTCGCACCAAAATTGAGCGACCATTCCGGCGCACGCTCAAGCCGTGAGCCAGTAAGGCTCTGGGTTTGTGCAACGCCACCGATAACGTTCCCCGAACAACCCTGTGCGACGGTCTGACCGGTGTAGCACCCTGCGTCATTGAACAAGGTGTAGCGCGCATCGTTATAGGCCACCGAGCCTCGTACGGTCAGGCCCTCAATCTGGTCTGGGCGCACGTTCGCCGAAACTTCAACACCACGGACCCGACTACGACCAGCGTTACGCAGGCTGATCGCGGCGGTCGCAGAATCGAAGGTGGACAGTTGGAGGTCCTTGTACTTGTATTGATAGACTGCGAGGTCAAATTGGATTTGACCTTGGGCAATGGCGCCCTTTGCACCGAACTCACCGCCCTGCACCGTCGATTGCTTGAAGCCGTTGTCGTTGACTCCAAACGGATTGAAGGCGAGCGGCACCAGATTATATCCGCCTGAAGTGAAACCGCGGCGATACCCCGCGTAGAGCGTGAGATTTCGGCTTGGCCGGAAGCTGAGCGTCGCCTCGGGGGAGACATTGTTGAACGAGCGCTTGGGCTCAAGGAATGGATACGACACGCCGAACAATAGGCTGCGCCCATTTTCCGACTTGGTTTCGTGCGAGTAACGGGCACCGCCGGCAAGTTCCCATTGCGACGCGAACTTCCAGATCAGCTGACCGAAGACGGAATAAGCCTTAGTCTTGAGACCAAATTCGTCGTCCTCGATCATCAGCGCCGAACCTGTCGGCGAGAAGCCGGCGGCAAGCGTGGTGGGGATTGCCAAAGACAGCTTCGCGTTCTGATAGAAGGCCCCAATGGTGAAATTCAACGGGCTTTCGAAAGACGAAACCAGGCGAAATTCCTGAGTAAACTGGCGCTGCAACTGATCAGAGGCCGTCCCGAACTGCGAAAATCCGTTCTCATTGTAGTTGGCCGTGAAGCGCTCGCGCAGTCGCAAATAGCCGGTGACCGAGGTCAGCGTCAGTGCGTCGGCCACTTTCAAATTCGCCGTGAGCGAGGTCAGCAGCAAGCGGTTTTCGAAATAGGGCCGGCCGTCACGGAACACGTCGGGCGCGGTGGCCACGACGTCGGGAGCCAGATTCGGTTCGCTGTAGTTGCGGTCCAATTTGCAGTCGGTCGACAAGCCTGGGATGGGGAATGACAGCGTTCCGCCAGGGCAAGAGAGCAGTTGGCCATTTGAATACAGGCCGTTGTCGCGGTCGGTCTGACCGTAGGCAAGCTTTAGCCCGGCATTGAATACGTCCGAATCGGTGCCGTATTTCAGCGTGCCGCGAATGAAATATTCTTTCGACTTGGGACTCGTTTTGTCTGAAACCGTAGTGCCGGGTAACGTCGCCGGCAGGTTCTTGAACCAACCATCTTGGTCCTTGTACGCGGCGGCGATACGGACGCCGAGCATATCAGTCAGAGGTGCCGAGATCATTCCCTCGGTCAGCAGACCTTCATTGTTGAAGTCGTAGCTGGTGCGCAGCCGCCACTCGAGCTCGCGACCCGGATTGGCTGACGAGAGCGAGATGACTCCGCCTGGGCTATTTTTGCCGAAGAAGAGCGCCTGCGGGCCTTTCAGGATCTCGACGTGATCGAGATCATAGGTTCCCAGCGCAATGAAGTTCGATTGACTGACTTGGACGCCGTCGATGTTGAGAGACACTGCCTGGTCTACCGAGGATGTCGTCGACGCGGATCCAACGCCGCGCAAATTGATCGAACTGCCCCCTGGTCCGTTGGGCGCGCTGATCACCAGCTGCGGGGTCTGCGAAGCGATGTCATTCACCGATCCGCTAGAATACCGCGAGAGATCTCGTTCATTGAAGGCGGAGATCGCAACGGGCACATCCTGCAAACGTTCGTTGCGCCGCCGCGCCGTTACGATGATGTCTTGCAGTGTCGCCTCGGTCGTGCTTGCAGTCGCGTCCGTCTCTGGCGCAGTCTGGGCCAGGGCAGGCATCGCCAACGCTCCTCCGATGAGCGCCATTGCACAGCTATTTACGAGAAATCGCGAGATATTCATGGTCCCCCCTCTCCGGGTTCGGCGTCCGAGCGCCGGTCCTCTTGCATCGGTGGCCAACGCGATAGCATGTCCGTACATGTGGCGCAATCAAGAAGATCGGATTGTACTTTATGTACGCGGTAAACTTTCGAGCTCCGATCTACATGTCCGGATACGTTGGTGAATTCAAACTGATCGCGGCTGTCGCGGATGCCTCAATTCCGGGATTTGGCTGCTAGAGCGGCGCGCGTGGCGGCTTCGATGCGCTCATGGCGCTCATTCACGAAGCCCATCATTTCAGGATGGGTGAGAATGTAGAGATCGCCGCGGCGGATGCCCTGTATAACCATTTCACCCGCGTCGTCCGGTTCGACATA
>Ga0065707_10081804_pt1 | contig 38996 bp, 68 predicted proteins | sample SwiRhicommuniRL3_FD_59094 | JGI IMG/M metagenome (GOLD analysis project Ga0065707, IMG submission 59094) | Switchgrass rhizosphere bacterial communities from Rose Lake, Michigan, USA - RL3 v2 (version 2) | ecosystem: Host-associated > Plants > Roots > Rhizosphere > Soil | place: East Lansing...
CTACTAATCTGGCTTAGGGTGTCTACAGGGAACCTGCTCTAATAACATCACAAAGATTCTTCCAGCCTGATTTGCGAACCAAAAGATATTTACTGTCAGGGTCTAGCTGATTAGACACATCTTCGGCACACTTCTCCAGCGCCCGCTTAATCGGTTCAAGGTGGGCGTATTCGATTCCGTTCTCAGGCTGTTCGCCTTCCACGTAGAAATTCGGATCGCCATCGCGCTCCCCGCTTATCCACACTCTTGCTGGTGGCTTCCCTACCTCTGGCGGTGCGTGTTCGCTCATTGTTCCCAAAGTTCCGATTCAATGATGGCTGCAACTTTCTTCACCGTAGACTCTCGCTGCAAAACGTCTGCACAGTGACACACCGCCTCATTCCAAACTTCTTGGTTAGTCTTACCTTCCCACGTTCGCTGTAGATTCATCCACTCGCCAAGTCCGACTTGCTGCTCGTGACAGTCACCGCTAACTTCTTCTGAGATTTCCTTGGCTGCTCTCATACTTGGAGACTCACTCGGCGGTGCGGCCTTGACCTCGGGTGATGCTTCCAAGAGCCTGCGCGCTACCTGGCTGACAGTGCGCTCGTCCCGCTCAGCAATCTTGACGATGAATTCTCGTAAGCCAACCGGAATGGAAGTCTGAAGCACCACTAATTTATCTGCGGGATTTAGTTTTTTTCTCATGGCCTCTCTTTATAATCCTAATCTCGGTACGTGTCAATCATTAAAGTTATTGACTTTTCAGTCGGGCAGGAGTAGAGTGCGCGAACGATGGCGCGAGACATCACCTTCGTTGAGCGAATCGACGATATGTTTGACCGACATAAAAATGGCGATGCTCCCGACTATTCACCCATGTTTTTAGCAGATACGGACTGTGCAAATTGCAACCATGATTGGCATAAAGGAATTAGATGTCACTGTGGTTGTGATGACTTTCAACTGAGATGACCTACATTCTTCGAGAGATGCAAAGCCTCGCCGTCCAACGGTGTGTCGATTTCTTCGAGAACGGCAAGCCCGGGCGAAACGCGATCGCGGTGGCACCGACATCGTTTGGTAAAAGTCTATTGATTAGCAACGTGGCTGCGCAGCTTGACGCGCCGGTTCTCGTGTTCCAGCCTTCGAAGGAAATTCTCGAACAGAACTTGGCCAAGTTTCACGCTTACGGATACCGCCCGTCGATCTATTCGGCATCAATGAATCGCAAGACTGTGGGCGACGTGACCTTGGCCACCATAGGATCGGTCGCGGGTAGCAAGGTGCGAAACAGTAAGTCGCATCTGTTCCAAGACTTCCCCTACGTCATTGTTGACGAGGCTGACTTGGCTGGCGCAAAAAAAGGGCAATACAAATCGTTCTTCGAGGAACTTGAGGGCGTGAAGATTCTAGGCGTCACCGCCACGCCATACCGTCAAAGTAGTGATAGTTTCGGGACTCAAGCCAAGTTTCTAACGCGGACTAGGCCACGGATTTTCCACGAGGTTTGTCATTACACTCAGATTAGCGAGATGGTTGAGCAGGGCTATTGGGCGCCGCTCGAATATCACCACGTCAAGGGTTTCGACCGCCATGCCGTGAAAGCTAACTCCACGGGCGCAGACTTCGATGATCGGGCGCTACAGCTTCACTTCTGGCACATTGGTTTCCAAGACAAGATCGTCAAGGTTATCGAACGGCTGAAGGCTAACAATCGTCGCAACGCGCTCATCTTCACCCGGTTCGTCAAAGAGGCCGTCTACGTTGCTGGCCAGGTCGATGACTTGGCCGTAGTCACGGCAGAGACTTCGGTAGAAGAACGAGCCGCGATCGCGAGAGAGTTTCGCGCCGGCCGAATTTGGGGCGTCATCAACGTAGGGGTGTTCACGACAGGATTTGACTACCCTGAACTTGAAACGATTGTGGTTGCGCGGCCCACAAAGTCTTTGCGCCTCTGGTATCAGATCGTAGGGAGGGGCGTCCGAATCCATCCTGACAAGAAATCATGTTGGATAGTCGACATGGTGGGACTGACGGGCGAGTTCGGGAAAGTCGAGGATTTGACCCTGTACTGTGAGGGCCAAAGCAAGTGGAGTTTCTGGGGAAAGCCTGGCGGTGTAGAAGATCGCCAACTGACGAATTGCTACCTGACAGAAAGCGGAAACAACCGTTGTAAGAAGTGTGGTCAACGGATTTTGTTCTGGGCTCGCCACAAGATCACCGGGAACTTGGCGCCGATGGCGCGACCTGCTTTTGGGATTAAGCCCAACATCGCAATTCTGAGCGTTGAAGGGAAGACTTGTTACGAGATTCTGCCTGCTGGCGACCCACAGGCTACGCACTTAAACCACTGGGCCTTATGTGGCAAAGAAACTTAGGAGGAAGCAGATGGCGAAAGAGACGGCTACTGTTACGAAGAAGCGAGCAAAGCAGGACGACCTTCCCGGCGTCGAGGCAAGCTCAAGGCGAATCGCAGAGTTGGAAGATTTGGGCGATGCCCTGATTGACGCAAAGGACGAAGCGGACAGTGCGAAGGAGAAAGTCAAAGAGGCCGATGAGAACCTGGTCGCCGCCATGAAGCGCCGCCAGAAGACGTATTACAGTCGGCAGACCTGGGGAACGATCACCATCACTGAGCCGACGTCAAAGGCAAAAGTTAAGAAAGCTACCCATGCAGAACCAGGCGATGCGGACGACGAAGAAGTCGAATAGCAATGATCCGCACCGACCGGACAAACCGCGTCTCGCATCACATTCGCAAGCGATCAGAGAAGATGCGAGTAGAGCAGATTGCTCCCGGCGAGTTTCGGGTTATACCAGAGCCGGGGAAGGTGATCAGGATCGTGAAATTCCATGTGGACCAAGATGATTTTGCGATTGAATGCTATGACGAGAAAACAAAAGTCTCGTGCGAGGCCAACGCACACAATCGGCTTTGTTGCCACATAAACGCGGCAATAGCTTTGCTGCTAAGGGAAAGTGAGGAACCTGTGAACTCTAAGAATTTGGAAGCCATCGAAAATTTTATTACCGCCGCTACGCCGGGAGGTATTGAGACGCAAGAGGCGCGAGGACAGCAGCAGTTCGTTAGGTCTGCCACGTTGCCGATTAAGTTCAATTCAGGCACGCGGCAAGAGTTGGAAGCGATGGGCGTGAAGTATCTTGAGCGCCCCGCCGATCCGAATGCTCTGTTTTGCGATGTCGAATTGCCTGACGGCTGGAAGGTCGAACCGACTGACCACTCAATGTGGAGCAAGTTGATTGACGACAAAGGCCGTGAACGGGCGTCGATCTTCTACAAGGCTGCGTTCTATGACCGCGATGCTTTTATCAATGTAACCAAGACCGAGGATTAGCCTTTGGAAAGAGTTCTTGAATTAGATCGCTCTCTTGAGGGCGAACATCCAGACCTGACAGTTCACTTCGAACTCGATTGGTCAGCGATGAGGTCGGCCCGAAGCGGTCGAGAGATATTCGTGTGGGCGGTCGATAACCGAGAGTCAAGGGGCCACTATTTGACTGAGATTTTCTACAATGATAAGGGTGCTCTGTGCGGTTGTTGCACATGCTTGGCCAACTCGTTTGCCGCTCAATGTAAGCACCTGAACCACTGTCTAATTGAATTCAAACACTTCGATACAAAGAAAGAGGAAGCGAATGCGGCAGGATCAACAGCAACCGATTGAAGCCGAGATAGTTCACCCGGCGATAGATGAGAATCCGAAGGCAACGAGAAGGGCGCGGCGACAGGCCCAAGCTCCACCGGATCACGCGCTGATGGCGCGCGAAGAAAGAGCGATTGCCGTTGCCGGGCCCGCGCCGGGGAGCATTGAAGATTTAATGGTGCGTGCAGTCGAGCAGGGCAACATGGACGTGATCGAACGCGTGTTTGCGCTGTCCGAAAAGGTCAACGCCGAACGGGCAAAGAAAGCATTCTTTGATTCGCTGTCGCAGTTCCAAGCCACGGTGCCGAAGATTCGCAAAACCAAAAAAGGCTATGGCTATTGGTACGCGCCGTTGGGGTCGATAGACGCCCAGATCCAAAAGTCTTTGGAAGGCTGTGGATTGTCGAAGCGGTGGGAAATCACCGAGACAGCCGACCAGGTAACGGTGACGTGCGTGATTACTCAGGCCGAAGGCCACAGCGAGCGCTCGTCCATTGGGCCAGTAGCATGGGATTTTTTGGAGCGCACTCAGCAGATGAACGCTCTCCAGCACAGGGCGGCCACGATTCAATACCTTCAACGCTACACCATGATTGCCGCACTTGGCCTGTCAACTGCCGATGACGATCCTGATGGCGTTATTCCAGAAGATGCACGAGCGCAGAAGGCAGCACAACAGAGAGCACCTGTCAGCCAGCCACGAGAGAAGCCCACCGCGAAGACGAAGACAGCGGCCAAACCAACGGAGCGAACCCCGCTGGCGCCGGCGCAACCAGGCGAGGAAGTGGAAGCATCGACCATCAAAGTCCTGACATCGAAGATGGAGCTGGCGACTCTGAGCAATGGCGACTTCAAGAAACGGTTCGGTTTGGACGGGCTTGAACAGGTGAAGCGTTCAGATTTGCAGACAGTGCTGGGATGGATCATCGATCCGCAAAACGCATGACATTGATTCCGGTACAGCGAAAGATGTGCGGGACGTGTCCTTTCCGTCCGCGGAGCAAGTACGGCTCTTTTGCAAGTGTACTGACCGAAGCGGCACTGACTGAGGGTTCGCGTATTTGCCACAACACCGGAGAGAACGACTTCATTGGCAAGACTGGAAAGCCGGAACGGTTGTGTCGAGGCGCGCGAGACATTCAACTAAAGGTCTTTGCGGCAGCAGGAGTCATCACCGCGCCAACGGATGAAGCATGGGCCGCGAAATGCGACGAGATGGGATTGCGATGATCGAAGAACTCGAATTAGAACCTGAGAGCCATTCCTATATCTGGCAGGGAACGCGGATACCATCGTGCTCTGAGATACTGAGTCAGGTGAGCAAGGGCTTCGGTTTTCTCTCGAAGGAAGACTTGACGTTCTACCAGGATCGCGGCCACGCCGTCCACAAGGCTATCGAACTGACCCTGCGCGGTGAAATGGACAAACGAACCAAGGGGGCGAAGGATACCGCGCCTTACATCGAGAGCTGGAATTACTTTGTGAAGGACTACGGCTTCGAGCCACTTGTCGATGCCGAGGGGCCGTTCTGTGAGAGGCGACTGGTTCACCCAAGTTATCGGTACGGCGTGACGCCTGACGTGGTGGGCATGGTCAAGAAGCGGCTGGCAGTCGTAGAGATTAAGTCGACGTCCGCACATTCGCCTCTCACTGGCCTCCAGACCGCAGCCCAAGCACTCGCTGTGAGGCTGTACCTACCCAAGCCGTGCCTGAAACTGGAAGACCGATACGCGGTCAGGCTTATCCCGGGGAAGCAGCCAGAGGTCAAGCAATACAAATCACCGAGCGATGAGGGCGTGTTCCTTTCCCTGCTGAACGTCTTGAGTTGGAAAACTGCAAACAAAATCACTTTGAAGGAGATTCGATGAGCACAGAAATTCACGAGCAACCTAAAAACGAAACTCTGTTGAGCTTGAGAGATACCGGGCCTAACTCTTTGGTCGAGCGAGCAGACCACTTTATTGTCAGCATGGAATCTATTGTGGCGGACTCTGAGGCGCTGGTCCCGGCCGCAAACCAATTCACCGTGACGAACGAAGCCGAGTTTCAATTCTGTGATGAGCTCAGGGTTGAGCTTGAGTCGCAGGCCAAGAATCTCGAAAAGCAACGCATGGAAATAACGAGGCCAATTGATGACCTTAAGGCGTTCTTGATGTCGCAGGTCAAACCCGCGATCGACAACAACAAGGCGGCTGCACAGATTTATAACCGTAAGGCGCTTGAGTTTCGCCGGCAGGAACGCGCAAAAGCAGAAAAGGCGAGACTGGAAGCTGAGCGAATTCAGCGAGAGACGCGCCTACGTCTTGAGGCCGAGGCACGGAAGAAAGAGGAAGCCGCCAACAAACTGAAGACCGATAAGGCACGTCAGGCCAAACTGGAAGAAGCCGAGGCTCTGCGCCAAGCGGCGATTCATACTCCCGTCTCTATGGCTGCCTCAGCTCCGGCGCCAGTGGCTACAGCCAGCAACGTGGTGGAAAAGTGGGATGCGACGATCACAAACCAATCTGAATTTCTACGATGGCTGGCAGACCATCCTGAATGGCAAAGCGTGGTGACTTTCACCGCATCGGGAATGGGAAAAATCGCCCGACAGTACAAAGATACATTGCCCGTGCCTGGTGTTAGCATTACCAGTTCAGAAGCATTTAGAAAGAAGGCGAGTCGCTAAGGATTCTGGGTCAGTAAGTGTTGGTAAGTAACCCTGACAAACGCTCTATCGTTCAGGGTACAGATGAAAGGCCAACTTTCCGAGGTCAGGACTTGCTGGCCCAGATAACAAACATGAGCAACTATCCACCAGGCGTAACCGATGACGATCCGCACTTCACGGACGAGTCCGAAGATGACGACGATGAAGATGTGGTGATAACCATTCCGTGCTCAAAATGCGGGGAGCCCACAATGTTTGATCCGACTTACGGCGATCTGTGTTATAGACACATTGGAGCAGACAATGAGTGAAATAGAATCCCAAAGATTTGTCACAGACTTCCCTCTGTTCGCCCCGCTCTTTCAAGGCGAGCCGGATAAGAATGGTCTGCGCTTCCACTTCAGCCAATGGAAGAAATTTCACTTTGCGAATCCGAAAGTCTGGAACCTGTTTCAAGTATTCGCGTACCAGGCTATCGACGCAGGACATGATCGATATTCAGCAGATGCGATCCTTCACCGAATACGGTGGCATGTGACGGTCGAAACGAAGGACGAGTCAGGCTTCAAAATCAACAACAACCACTCGGCTTATTTTGCCAGACTGTTCAGCCATGCCTATCCGAACCATGCTGGATTTTTCGAGACTCGCAAACTTACATCAGGTGAAGATGAAGCATGGCTGGATCACGAATTAACTGAAATAGCATTTCAATCTACGAAGGAGTTTTCACGATGAGAAACCCAACAACGAATCCAAAGATAGACGGCAGACCGATGAGCTTTGTAAGAATCGGGAGTCGCTTTATGAAAGACTGGTCGCCGAAAGACGAGACTGGTCGACGCCTCGTCGGGGCATTCGAGGACACTCGCAATCAAACCTACGTGCGACTGCGTAGCGGCCAGATCGCTGGCTCTCCGGCGCCCATGTGCCAAGTCAAGGCAGTGGCCCGACAAACTCGACTTGCAAGACGTGCCGCGTTTCGCAACTTGCGATATGACCTGTTGTAAACTTTGACTCTCGCCGGCCCCAATCCGGCGAGCGGGCTGAAACGGTGAAGTGAGGACACTGTTTCGCCCAACAGGGTGAGGGCTTGTGGGGGAGGGCTCTCACCCACCTTAAAGATTCGCCGTCGCGTGGGGACGTACACGGCGAATAACCGAAGCCGGGGCGCGTTAGCTAAAGGGGCAGGCGCGTCCCGGTTGAGGTAAAAAGTTTGTGCGGTGATAGCGGGGCGAATGTGGCGTCAAATCGCTACCAGCGTCCGTGAGCAAACACGTTGGGCAGATGCTCTGCTGCCGTCGAGCGACCGCAGCCGCACAATTTCCCTTGTGGCGTTCGCCCTTCATCGCCACTACCTGTCTGGTATGAAAAGTTTTGAGAATCGTGTATCGTGCGCTCCCCTTGAAATTTTAGATTGACGAGTTCTTCGTTATGGCATATAAAAGTTCCGCAATCTTCGGGCGATTCAGGCTGACGACTGGATCTCCGGTCACAACTGAATCGCTACGTTGCGGATCACCCGCTAATCTTTGAGGCGTCAGACTCAGGGTTAGCGGGTTTGATTTTTGGGAGTTCCCTCGATGGCATACGACCGACCGAACCACACACAGATACCGAACCTGTTTCTCGACCGCGACCTTTCCAAGATTACATCCTTAGCCGAACTCAAAGTCACCCTTATCGTGATGCGGAACACTATTGGATGGCACGAAAAGAAGGTTGAAATGGGCATTCCCGAAATCATCGGATTCACCGGGATGTCGCGCCAGTCTGTCGTTGACGGCACCAAACTGGCCATCAAACGCGGGACGATAAAACGGGAGCGGTCAGGCCACACTTACATCTACGAAGCCAACATTGTAAGAGTCAAGAAAGTAGACTCTTCCGAAAACGCAACAGTCAAGAATTTGGAACAAAATCTAGACTCTTCCGGCGCGAGTCCTAATAATGTATTAAAGAAACTAAATAAACCACGCAAGCGTGGGTCGCTGGATGACGGACCGAAGTTTGGAATCGAAATGATCCGTCAACTCCCTGACGAGTGGCTGGCTGAACAGCAGTCCATGCTAAGACAGAAGTTTCCTGACCTGAACTTCGATTACTACCATGACAAATGGTGTCTCTCTCGCCGTAGCAATGGCGGCATTGGTCGAGCACGCAGACATACAGTTACGCTGAATCAATTCGCGGCTGACTTAGAGCTCTACTTTGCGAACTGTGAAGAAAATCGAATTGACCGGGCCGGACGTGGTGGTAATGGTTCTGGCAATCAAAAACCCGTATGGATGGCACCTGACCGATGAGTGAACCGATCCTTGAAAAACCGTTGCCGTCGGCACCGGAAATCGAACAGACCGTCTTGGGCGAAATCTTCCTCGACAATGAGTTGATGGATCAGGCTTCGCGATGGCTTGAGCCGAGTGATTTCTATGTGCCCTCGAATCGCAAGGTGTTCGACGCGATGCTCTCGCTCTATCGAGTCGGGATGGATCTCGATCCAGTGTCGGTCGCCGCAGAGTTAGCGCGTTGCAATGAACTGGATGCGATCGGCGGCAAGGCGCGACTGGACAGTCTGTACCACGGGCTGCCTCGCGTAAGCAGTTTGGCTTCGTATGCTAAAACACTTCGCGGGAAATCCCTGATGAGGCAACTGGTCAAAGCGGCGAACAAGATCACCAGTGAGGCTCTGGAAGAAGAAGATGATCCCGATGTGGTTCTCGATCACGCCGAGCAAGCAGTGTTTCTTTTGCGCGATGCTCGCAAGCTGGAAGGTCGCGGTGTCGTGTCGATGAAGCAGATGGCCCAGAAAGCACGAACACACCTGAGCGCACTGAACAGCCAAAGTGAGACGACAATCCCGACGCCCTGGTTGCATCTGAACCACGCTTGCCGCGGCGGACTGAACATGACAGAGCTTTGGGGGCTGATCGGAATTCAGAAGCATGGCAAGTCGGGAATGGCAAAACAGATTTGCGACTATGCAGCACAGCACGGACATCGCTCATTGATTTTCTCTCGCGAGATGAGTGCGTTGAAAATCTTCTATCGGTTCTTGGCACCGCGCACTGAAATCCCGGCCAGCCAGATTCGCGCAGGGCTTGATTTGAACCGTGTGAACAAATCCATCGCAGCGACAAAGAGCATGGAAGACTTGGGCGTCTTCGTTGATGACTACACGTCTGACATTGTGAGCGTTCGCACAAAGACTCGTGAGATGGTCAGGCTGGAAAAGGTGGACTTGATTGTCGCAGACTACACGAACCAGTTTTCAGCGCATCTGCGAAAGGGTGCTAACCGATCTGAGGAAGTAGCAACAATCTGGCGCGGTCTGAAAAACATCGCGCAGGAATTCAACATTGCGGTCTTGGCCCTCAGCCATCCCACGGCAGATTCTTACGAGAAGAATGGTCACAACGATCGACGCCATCCTGACGGTCGCGTTGCTCCGCTCTTTCATATGTCCGCCGAATCGCGGGAAGCGGCAAAGGCGGTTGATGTTGGCTTGGTTCTCTGGACAGAACTCGGCAAAGGCGATCCCGGTGCGCGGCCAGCGACTCTATACATCGACTATCAGCGCGAGGAAGATGCTGGCGGCAACGTGCCGCTGATTTTCAATGGTCGCATTATGGAATTCCACGAACCACAGGAAGGAACGAGTTATGGCGCAAGGTACTAAGCCAAAGATCGGAATATGCCGCAAGTGCAAGGGACGAGTCATTGTGAGCGAGGTTCGCGGAGAATTTCTGTACTGTGAATTCTTCAGCGATGATCAGTGCTTCAAATGCTACTTTCGTTACCATCGGCATCAGTACGAGTCGGGACTGACAATCAAACGGAAGAATGCGGCCTAACGCGGCAACACCGCATGGGGTGAGATGATGAACACTACTCAAGACCAAATCGAAGCGCAACGCAGACTCGATGAAATCAACAGCGAACTTAATGAACTGTGGCGTCAAGTCCGCGAAAAGTAAGTGGAGCGCGATAAGTATGACCGCGTTGCGCATCCCGAAGACTACTAGACCGCATGGAGTGAACTTATGGCAAATGAATTACCTTGGGATGAACGAATTACAGTGCTGTCAGTTCATCCTGACGCGGCAAGTCGGGACGATGTTGCGAGACTTGCTGCGGAGTTGATGGAGTGCAGGCGTGATTTACGTGAAACCCGCGATTGCTTTGCTTGCCAGCTTTGTGAAGATCATTATGAGTTTCAGACCAAAAACATTTCAGGAAGCGAAGGCTAACTTCAAACCAATGAAGCGCAGCCGCATGACAATCGCTATTGGAAAGCGCAACAGCGCACGCCGCAGGCTAATGAAGAAACAGGGACCGAAAACAACAGAGTGGGAGCGGGTGCGCGCGTGGCTGAAAATCCAGTTTGCCAAAGCCGGGATTCAAACCTGCCAGCTTCGATGGGCCGGGTGCGCCTTCGACAACTATCTCGGCTTCGCGCACGCCGCCAAACGTCGCAACCTACTCGACGGCGAAATCTATGTTGTCGCCCTGCTCTGCAATCACTGTCACGACGTAATCGAGATAGGCCCACCAGAGGACATGAGGCGAATAGTTGAAGGACTGTTTGCGCTCACTGGAATTCAAGTACCGAAAGGAAGCGTATGAACCAACTTCGCAAATTCAAAGTAGTTACTGATGAACCACCAGTGGTGATCGCCATGTCTCGGTCGATGGTGATCAACGGGAAAGTAATCTTCTGTTGGCGCAAACTTTCAAAGACTCAACGCCAGCGCGTAGATGATGTCTGCACTCCCGGCCTTCTTGATACGGCCCACCTTGACCGAGTTCTCGAGGCTCGCACTCTGGACTCTCACGCACAGCGGAGGGCGAAATGAACTATTGCAGCTTTGTGAGGGGTGATCGAGTCCGGTTCGCTGGCCAGGTAGTCACCATTGCCACTTGCTATCGCCAGATAGTAAACGGCGAGCGATCCTACCTGGTAGAGTTTTCCGATGGGACATTCAGCCGCGCTCGCGAAACCGCGTTGATGCCCATTGGCGCCGAAATCCGGCCATCCGAACCTAAACTGCAAAGTGTGACGTCATCTATGAGCGACTTCTTTCGACAGCCCGTGAAGCAGCGAAGGGTTCTGAAGTAAATGGGCCTCTCTCACGAGCAATTCGCCGCAATGTTGGCTGCTAATCCAGACCTTCAGCGTAGAAACCCGCATTTGGGCCATAGCAAGCCCGCCAGCAAGCCGATCCCTGAAAGTGCCACCACAGTACGTTCCTTGCCTGTTGCCACCCCAAGCGCCTCAAAAGCAGGGAAACGGCGGCTAAGACAATTGGCGGCAGCGATGTCCGAGGGTGATTTGCAGCAATCGGTCATCGATCTGGCCCATTTATACCGGTGGAAGGTGGCGCACTTCCGCTCCGTGAAGGTTCAGAGGAAAGACGGCGCAACCTTCTGGCAAACTCCCGTTGCGGCCGACGGTGAAGGATGGCCGGATTTGATTTTAGTTCGGAAGAATAGAGTGCTGGCGGCCGAACTCAAGGCTGAGAAGGGCAAGCCCTCGCCGGCCCAGATTGAATGGTTGCACGTCCTGATGCTTACCAGAAGGGTTGAAACTTTCGTTTGGTGCCCTTCTCAATGGTTATCAGGTGAAATTGAAGGGATGCTGCGCTGACTTAGCGCCCGATACCTGGCAGCCCGAAAATGCCCCAGCCCAGCAGGAAGATGAACAGCGTGACCATCCCGTGAGTGCCCCATCCGTGCCACGGGCCGGGAGTAATGCCCGGGCGAGGCCAGTACCACAGGAAACCGAGGATAATCCACGCCGCGAAGATTACCCAAAACACCCATGCCAATTGAAACTGCGGGCCACCATCGGCCAGTAATAGAAATGTCATTGAGTTCTCCTATTCGTATTTGTGCGCCAACTCGTGATTGAGCCGATCGAGTTCTTCGTTCAACTCTTTGAGTTTGCGAGTTGCCCTGAGATGAAAATCCGCGATCGGCTTGGCGTCCTCTTCGTTCCAATTTTCTTCAGTCCGAAGATAGTCGACAAGCTGGCATGATGCGGCGGCCGTGGTTGCTAACATCGCAGACTGCCCTTGCACGATGTTTCCCTGAATTATGATGATACATTCTTCTCCGCCCATGTCGGGGATTCTCCTTTAGTTTGAGGGTTTCGGGTTGGGGTTGTCGCGCCGATATTGCTGCATTTCGTTGCGCGCCTTTTCGGGTAACTTCTGCTCCATCACTGCGACCGCCAGCGTTTCCTTGTTCACGTAAGCCTTCCAAGCGTCGATTGATTGGCGCTGGATGTCCTGCTCTTTCTTGATGTCGGCAACGGCATAATCGAGACGCGCCAGAAGCCAAATAGTCGTTCCCGCAGTGCCAGCAATAAAGAGCATAACAACAATTACCGCGGCGAATACCGCATTCGGAACCTTGACGTTAGCACCGTCGCCGTCTGTGGTTTGCGCTCTCAATCTGACCTCCCCGAATAACAAGCTGCGCCAGTCGAGAAATTTAGGGCGTTGATAAGATTTTGGCAACGAATCCACGGCATGTTTGCTTCCATTGGGCGAGGATGTGCTTGGATATTCATGGATTTTGGCGATCATCGGACTAGTTTCATTCTGTGATGAGTTTTCATGGTGTCAATTCTGTTCTATTTCATTTCCGAGCAACGTATAGCACGATCCCAACCAGGATGACTCCCTCAGTTGTCAAAAACCCTAAAACAGCAATCACGGCAGCAATGATAAACCAAAGATTCTTTGCTCCGGTTCCTTTCCCGGCACCTTCATAGTTTGCTTTTTCCAGTGCCGCGATCCGGTTGTTGTACTCCCGGTCTCGCGCTGCGTTCTGTTCGGCCAAGGTCGTTGCGGTGTTCGTTAGAACGTTCCTGATGTCCTGCGCGGTTGTTTCTGCCGTCCGCGCCACAAGCTGCACCGCTGCTAATGTTCGATCCGCTTCTGTAAGCCTTGCCGATTCGTCGCTGGCTCGAAACGCCGCCAGCTTCTCTTGCTCCATCTTGTGAATTTCCCGGTCGTGGGCTTGGTGAACATCCGATATTTTCTCCATCCACTTGACGGTTTCTCTAACTATCTCAATCTCGGCGGAAATGTAGCGGTCGTGCATCGCCCGCAGAGCGTCCGCGGCTTCCTTGTTCGCCTGTACCAGCGCAATGACGTTCGCAGTCGGGTCGATCACAGGATTCCCCTGTGCATCCACCCCCAATCCCGCCGATGTTTTCGGGTCGCTCATTCATTCAACTTGGCCCCAATCATAGTGGTTGTTGTTCTGATTCACGTTCACGAGGGGCGCGAAGATGAACTCTAAGATTCTGACTAATAGCTTCATGCTACTGCCTCGAATTTCAGAACTTCTTGGCTCATTCGCTTAGCTGCGATTTCGCAATACTTTTCCTCGATTTCGATCCCGATGGCTTTACGGCCAAGGTCTTTTGCTGCGCGGAGAGTCGTACCACTGCCCATGAAGGGATCGAGAACAATAGGCGACTTGGTAAAGCTAAGACACCATTTCATTAGAAGGGTTGACTTCTCTGTTGGGTGAAATCGCGGCCTTGTGTCACTCGGATATTCGCCCTCGTTCCTTGCGTAGTCAAAACATCGGATCATCCTGCTGCCGTTAAACCACGCCAACTCACAATCAGACATAAACCGACTTGAATTCAACTGTTTTTGCCAGACCAACCAGCCCCCACCGCGCGGCAGTTTGTCGCAGTAGTTATTAGCGCCCCAAAGAATGATTTCTTTGAATTTCAGAAACGGCGTCGGGTCAAACGGCGCGTTATCAGCATGTATAGCGTTGTGAGTTCTTCCACCTTTCAAGGCCCGACCGACACCGCTCGTAAACTTAGCGGTATAATCACAATTGTTCTCTATTCCATAAGGCGGGTCAGTAAGCACTAAATCAACCTTCGGCAAAGACGGCAAAATCTCACGACAATCGCCGTGATAAATCGTAACCGCATTATCTTCGTAGTAAGGCTTCATCCGTTCATCAACACGTTAATCAGCAATAGAATCAAAGGCCCACTTGCCCACAGTAGAAGTATCCAAGGTCCGCGCTTCATGGCTGCATTGCCGCTTTCAACTCATCGAGTTTGGCCTTCAAATCAGCCTCAGTAACCACTCGCGGCGAACCTCCAGCGGTCACGTTCTGCCGCGCTCCGTAGTAGATTCGAGCAGAAGAAATTATCCCTGCGATGATATCTTTGACTGTTTGTAGCTTAGCGTGACTTCCAAAATGGCCCCGGCGCTCAACCCCAAAGAACCTCACTTGAAACTTATCAACCGCATTTAATTTGCAGGGTTTGTCACTTCCGCAGGCTTTGAACTCCTCGGCCATCGTCGCGGCACCAGAGGCGAGGTCGGTGAAGTCAACCACAAGACCTGACTTCAGGCTGTCAGAGAGCGGCAGAGATGAGATGAGCGGCCCGCTGGCGCTCAGGTATAGCCGAAGCTGTGAGGCGGCGTTGAAGCCGCCGCAGTTTGCCAGTACCAGGATCGCGGTTAGTGCGAGTGAGTGTGCAGAACGTCTCATAATGTGCCTCCAATTCCCGGCGTCTTAGTGTCACCGCCCGGAGGGTTTGTTCGGCCTTTTTCTGCGCTCTGATCCGTTCGTGAGATACCAGCCGCAGCAGCGGAGGCCATGATTCCGGTCAACACCATCCCAGCAATAACCTTTTGGTTCATCGCTAGTGCGCCCTGAGCGGCAGTCACTAAGACGGACGATAGTTGTCCGGCAAAGACAGCAACCAGCGCAATCAAGGCCGAAGATGCAGCGGGAACACCTAATTTGAAGAGAGAAACCAGAAGGGATGCGGCTGTGGTTGCCCCACTAATGCCGATGATGATTTCCATGCGGGCGATTATGAGGCTAATCGCCCGCTCGTGGCAATGTTTTTATGCTGGAGTCTGGCGAGGTGTTGTGGCTGGCTCGATCATTGTGGGAGTTCGGTTATCTCGGTGTCTTTGTCTTTGCGTTTGCCAATCTCGAGCGCGCAGTCGCGGCAAACGTTCATGCAGCAGGCTCCCGATCGAACGTGGTGGGTTGCCTGGGCGTGAACCTCTGGCGCGGGAATTCCGCGAAAGCATCGGCCATTATGAGCCATTCCGAAGCCTCCGTTTGGGTTGGCTCGATCATAACAGTGAGTTTGCCCGATCATAGTAGTGCGCCTCCCCGGTCGCCCGTCGATTGATATTGCGTCTGCCAGTGGTCGCCCGAAGATTCTAACCGTACCAGCCTGACTGCCAGGGCGCCGAAGACGCGATCCGCGGCCTCGACACCGACCAGCACGCCTAGAGCCTGCCAACGGTTAAGCCTGCGCACGCGCGCCCATGAATCCAGGTCGCCAATGGTGGCGATCCCGTTCCGTTTTAGAGTTGCGATGATGTCTTGGTTGCTCATAGTCTGCTCGCTATCTCAGCACCGACTGGGGCCGTGGTTTCGCCCTCTGCAAGTTTAAGCGCGGCGTTGATCTGTTCTTTGGCCTGTCGGCGACGTTCGATAAACAATCCGTCTCCCGCACTTGGCGCAATCGGAGACGAGTACAAGGCTTGTCGCGCCACTTTCAAAGCCGCGACCAGCGCATCATGTGCATTATGTTCACGAACGATCTGTGCGCCATATTCACCGAGTCCGTTGAATGCCTCACGCGGAATTATGATCGTGCTGTCGTCGGCCACGATGCCATAGCCGTCAACCATTCCGCCAAACCGCCGCCATTGTGATTTGCTTCCCATTGTTTCTCCTTCTCAAAGTGTTCTAACATTCCCTGCTGGTTGTTTAGCCCTCAATGTAATAGTCAGGGCCAGGATGCTGCGCGTACATCGCGCCTTGAAAAATCTCAGCGTGATCCAAACTTCCAAACTCAGCGATCACTTCGTTTGTGTCGTCATCGACTTTCACCACTTGGTATTTCATTGCTGATGCTCCTTCGTGTGATTTGTTCTAACTCTTCCTGACTGCTCGCCAACTGGTGACGAGCAGGCGCAAGGTTAGGCAATCCGTTTCTTTTCATCCCGCGAGAAAATGGCCCGCGCTCCTTGTTGCTTGGCTTCGGCCTGACACTCGCGTTTAGTATTCCACGGGTAAAGGGTGCGACCTTCCGCGGAGTCGGCGCTAAAACCTTCTCTCCAGTCGTAATTCGCGCCGCGCTCAATCAGTCCGCGATAGTAATAAGTGATCGTCTTTTTCATGGCTCAAACCTCCAAAAGTTAGTTAGGGTTGGCCGCCCAGGCGATTGCTCGCCACGCCTTAGCGCCGGAGACGGAAGCGGCCATAAAGCTAGTTGGTGCGGTAGATGAAGAACTCGCCTTGCTCGTTCTCTTCGCCGTCGTAGCTGCTCATAAAGTGACCGCGACCGTCCGCGCTGACTGCAGACTCGACAAGCGAATCAATGCCGCAGGTGCTTTTCACAAGGGCCATGATTGCATCGTTGTTGCTTTCGCATTTGTTATTGTTGGCGATAGCGGTATAGACATCTTCATCAATGTCTGTTTCGCCAGCGAGAAAGGACGGATTGAAGGCCCAGAGCAAATCTTTGATGTATTCAGCCACGCGCTCATCAGCTTCTGAATCGGTTAATACAAGGTATTCAGCACCTTCTGCGTCGTATTGGTTGTCGCCGTAGGACGCTTCGCTAACATCGTCAATGTCGCACTCTAAGAACGCTGCCAGAGCTGCTGCGCGTTCGTCTTGATCGTTATCAACTTCGGCCGTTTCGATTGTGGTTGTATTCGTGGTTTCCATGATTTCGTCTCCTTTAGTTTCCCTTCTCAGATACCGCTAAGAATCGGTTAGCCGTGATTGGCTTAACTCTCAAATAATCCAGCCTGGCCGAACATTGAAAGCTGCGCCCGCGAAGCCTCGAGCCTTTGGCGCCGTTTCGCGCACTTCGGGCAAATAACATTCCCCGCTGGCGTCTTGGTCATGCTGAAAAACGGCGCGTATTCCTCGCAATCCGAGCAAGCTTGCATGGTCGCCTGATTTACTTCCATTGTTCGGTGTGCCCAGTCGGGCTCATGGTTCTCTGCGCATTGATACTTGCCGCAAACTCCGCAAAGTTTGATTTCAAGCATGTTATTCGCCCTCTTTCCGCTGAATATCAGCGCGGCAAAGTGTCTCCCATTGGGCGACACGCCGCCGGACTCATTTCAGAATTCTCGAATGACGGCCGCCGAAATGTGATGAGGTTCGCCGTTGCTATGAAACAATGTAAACTCAAGCCTCGTGCCTGGTTCCACGTCTGACCCGTCCTTATTGACGAATAGAGGTGCGAGATCGGGGTAGTAAGCCATAAAGCTGAGATAGTCATGTCTCTGCGGATTTGGCTGCGTGTTCTGCGTATCTGAATGGGTAACTTCGATAATCATAGTCTGTTGCTCCTTCTCGTGCTTAGCACGTAGAAACCTCGAAACAATTCGCTCGAGGCTTCCGGCTTACCAAGCCCGCTCACGCCGCCTCTACCATGTAAGGCAAACACTTTGATTCTGAGCCGTTATCCCAGACAATCCGCAGACCGGGCAACGATCCCCGGCCAGAATCCCCGGTTAATATCTCTGCGACCATTCCGCGTTCGGCCATTGCAGCATCAAGCCATTCCTTAGCTTGGGATTTACGCCGCGGATCGCCCTGCGCTAGCCAGTAATCACGCTTTGATCGTAACGCTTGCGCTGACTTCTTAACCTTGTCGCCTATTTGAATCGCCATCGCTAATCGCCTCCTAATAAAGTTTCAATCCGTGAACAGCTCGGATGTTTTCGCGCTTTCAGTATTGCCATTGCTGGCCCCTGCAACTCCGATATCATTTAGCGTCACTGTTCACGCCTAAGCCCATCTCTCGGACGGGCAAAGGTCTAAACAGTCACTCCGCATAAGCCGATTCGATCTTGTTCGAGCAGTCATCACAGTAAAGCTCGGGATCTTCCCAGTTCACGTCTACCGCAACCACTTGCCAACCATCTTTTAGGTTGTTTCGCACAGAATCACTAACTAAACGCAGGTTCTCGCGAACACAGTCAAAGTGGAGTGCGGCGCCGTCCGAGGTGATGAAAAACATCGGATAGCCACCCGGCCAAGCATATTGACCATTGCGCAGGGTAGCGTTTAATTCCTGCACGCTATTGATCTGGCTGAACGTCCGCCGGTATGTCGGCCGAATAGCCTTAGCGGACCAATTAGCCCGGCGCGTGTCATACAATCCGCCGTCACAATCGCTGATAAATAAATGTTCGCTCAACATATTCGGAGTCTCCTTCAAGGTGTTAATTTCGCTCACGCCAATGACTAATGCGAACAATATGCCAGAGCACAGATGCCCGCAAACCATTGATTCTATTCACTGTAACCTTAAGAAACATCCGAATTTCACAATGTATCCCAAGGCAACATCTGCCACTTTAGGAAACAGAATTCAACCCCTGACTGTTACCGCCCGAAACACCTCGAACCAAGATTCAACCACTTGACCCACTATGTAAAATCGAACCGCAACATTCTCCCGTCATTGCCATTTTCGGATGAACATCGCCCCTGCCTTGTGATGTCATTGTGTTGTGAAGAGGCGCGCGCTAATCGTTCGCACGGGCGAACCTTGTCGGTTCCTGCTGTTTCACGGACAGCACAAATCAGCAAACGCATATTGGCTATTATCAGACGCGCCTCGAATCCCCTTGATTATCGCGCGTTATCCCGCTCGCATTCTCGCCCCCTGTTTCATTGGTGAAAACGCACAATATATAGCGGTCGGAGTTGGTAGTTTGCGGCCGAGTTCACCCTTGCGGGATAGTGCCAGTCCGGGCAGCTCTGGATGTAGCCAGGCTCATCATGCTGGGCGCTGTACCATGCGTGTCAATGGCCAGCGTTCGCCTGATTCTGTGGCGCCGGCCACGTCCTCGACCGCTGCGAGTACCGTCACTCAAGGGCGATCCGTGGCCTGCGGGAGTTGTCGGAGGGCGACCGGATGGGTGGCTCGAATCTGCATGGTATTGCCCGCCTGAAAATTTTTCTGGTTCAATTTCGGGTGCTATACAACGTAACGCGTGCGCTTTACAAAAGTGCTTTACAAATCAGAATTCGTGCTTTACACTGCGCGGCACGATGGTGAAAGAGGTAAGAAAGCTGATTAACTTTCGAGCGCCGAGCCAATCGGTGAGCGATTTAGAGTCGGTGGCGGCGGGTTGGTCGTGCAGCCAGACAGAGGCAATCTTGCGGCTTATCTCTGAGGGGGTTGGGCGGGTTACGAACGGGGATGGTTTTGCTCTACAGGTCGAGGGGGAGGCGCAGACGGTTTTGCGGTGGTGGATGCGACAGGACGGGATGACGGAGCGGGAAGTGGTTGAGGCGGCGCTTTTGATTTACGACGAGTTTCGACAGCGCCCGGGGGCGAAGGGGGGTTCAGCGTCCTCGGAGGTTCCGAGCACTCTAACGCCGGAGGTGGCCGGGCGGGAGCATGGATTTCCGATGAATTGCCGGCACTGTCGCCAGGGCAAGCAGGGGGCAACGAAGTTCGCGTCGATTTGTTTTGACTGCAAAAGGGATGGACATACGAATGATCCGGCAGAGTGCCCGGTTTGTATGGACTGGGGGACCGGGGCGCTGTGATGACTTTGGCCTCTCGCATGGGGGCCATAGGCGCAGCCGGGGAGTCAGGGATGTGGGGACAGTCAGGGCTTCCCGGTTGCGCTAGATATTTGACAGATTGATTTGGCTTACACAACGGACGAAGCTTAGGCCCGTGCATCCTTAGCAGATGCCATGTCAGAAACAATCGGGGTGGGTAGCGAACAGCGAAAGGCACCCGAGTTATTGCTTGGGGCGGTTGACCAGTAAGCCAACGAAGGGAAGCAGCGACCGTGAAACAGCCTGAAAAGGCGATGGCAGATCGGCGTGGTGAGGAGCCAGCTTCCCTTTGATATTTGAAAAGTTTGCAGCCGTGCTTGTGCTGGCCTCGTTGCCTGCGTAGATGTAGCGGGCTTGAACCATTAGGGACGGGCGCGAGGGAGCAAGGGCGACGGTTCCCGTTCGCGATGCGATGACGCTCGTTGAGCCGATAAATAGCGCGAACACTCTTGCGGCGGCTGCAATTCAAGTTTGCGCGGATGGAAACAGTAACCTTCAGGCTGTGCGAGAAGATGGCACATAGCGCATGTTGCCAGTCCTTAGCGGGACTTTTCAATTATCGGCACAGGGAACGGACACAACGCCGCGCAATTCATAATCGCAGTGTGAGGCAGAACAGAGTTTGAGTTTGTGAGGTAAAGGAGAAACGAAATGGCAGAGTTGAAATTAGATTTTAATCAGCGAGAGCGGGCGCGATATGCCAAGCAGTTGCGCGAACTCGCAGAGAACGCAACCAAAGCCGCAGACGCACTTGAGAGTAATGACGATCCAGAAGCGACTGTACGCTTCATGATTGTAAGCATGGCTGGCTCTGCGCTTAGTAAAGACCTTGGGTCGGCGTTAGTAGACGGTCTCAAGGCTGAGAAGGTCGAAGTTCTCGATGCTGATCGAATTGAATTTCGCAACCTTTGAGGTTTGAGTTTTGCCGGACTACTACCGCGAGCGTTCGCAGCCCATAAAATCAGAATGAAGCCCTACTATCAGGAAAACGGAATCACGATTTACCACGGCGCGGCTGAGGCGGTGCTGCCTACGCTGTCCGAGCGGTTCGATCTGGCCTTTTTCGACCCGCCGTACAACGTCGGCAAGGACTATGGAACTTCGCGAGACGGGGAAGATCGAAACCTTGTCGTCAGTTTACGAACTGATCGAAGCCTAGATAAGCGGCGTGGTGAGGAGCCAGCTTCCCTTTGAATACTTTAGCTCGTGGCGCAGTAGCCACAACGAGAGGGGCGCGGCGTGGTTCGACTCCACGGGGAGCCACCAACATGAGGCTCCCAAGCTCTCGGGGGAGAGCGGCCCCGCAATTCATAATCGCAGTGTGAGGTAAAGGAAATGATGATGAACAAAGCGCGACAACAGACCAAGCAACGGCTATTTGATGTGATCGATAAGTGGCTTGGCGAGACACAGGAGAAGAGTGATGCGCCTTTTGATTGTTTGATTGGCGACAACACGGTATCGCTGATGACTGATGCCGCCTTCGCTGTCATCGAGGCCGTCGAAGATAGTCATGCGTATCTCAAGAGTGAAGGAATGTTGGAAGAGGAGATTTGACCTTACCAGACTACCGCGAGCGTTCGCAGCCCCACCAGAGAGGGACACAGAGCAACAAGGCGTCGCAGTAACGAAGGGTGAGTAAATGAGTGATCCGATTCATGTGATTAGTTTAGGCGCCGGGGTTCAGTCGTCAACGATGGCGCTAATGGCCGCGCACGGCGAGATAACCCCGATGCCCGTTGCCGCCTGCTTTGCTGATACGCAAGCAGAACCTCCTAGTGTTTACGAATGGCTCGACTGGCTGGAAAGACAATTACCTTTTCCTGTTATTAGAGCAACAGCAGGAAACCTCGCAGATATTCTTACAACCTCTAAGCTCCGCAGAGACGGCCTTGGTTATTGGCAGAAATCGTCACTACCTGTCTACACGCTGGAGCCTGATGGCAACCGAGGACACGGAACGCGTGGCTGCACCTATGATTTCAAGGTTCTTGTCTTGCGGAAAGTGCAGCGCAAAATTGCCAAGATTCGTCGCGCTCAAAAGGACGTTGGAGTAGTTACGTGGATAGGTATATCGACCGATGAAGCGCATCGCATGAAGACCTCGAATGAGTTGTGGGTGGAGCATCGGTATCCTTTAATTGAATCCCGAGTAAGTCGGCAAGATTGCTTAGTTTGGATGGAAAATAAAGGTTATCCCAAGCCGCCACGCTCTGCTTGTGTGTTTTGTCCCTATCACAGCGATAAGGAATGGCGCAGGCTAAAAATCGAGGAACCCGAATCCTTTGCCCAGGCAGTAGCTTTTGAGCAGAAATTTCAAACTGAGCGAGCAAAGACCAAGGATGTTCGCGGCATTCCATTTCTTCATAGCTCCCGAATTCCGCTTGATCAGATTGACTTTAGTAATGCTGAAGATCGCGGACAAGCAAACTTATTCGGGAACGAGTGTGAGGGCATGTGCGGAGTGTAAGCGTCACCACAGAAACGGATAGAGAGGGAGAGTAGATGAGTTTGATTTTTGTAGATTGTGAAGCCTATGGCGGTGCTCCGTCTGTCGGCAAATTAACTGAATTTGGCGCGGTCGAGTATAAGACCCGCGAAACGTTTCATGGTGTCATTTGGAAGAGTTCGCCCGACCCTGACAATCCTGCGATCCCGTTGCCGACTGAGTTAGCGGTTGCCGATCCGTCAATCGTATTCGAGCAGTTTGAGCAATGGCTACAACGCTTCAAAGCGCCCTACGTGTTCGTCTCCGACAACAACGGATACGACTGGCAATGGATCAACGACGGATTCTGGCGCTATCTCAATCGCAACCCCTTCGGGCATTCATCACGGCGAATCTCAGACTTCTATGCGGGCCTGCGCCACAACTTCTTTACGCCTGCGCGTGAATGGAAACATCTCCGCAGAACGAAACACGATCACAATCCAGTCAACGACGCAATGGGCAACGTTGAAGCGTTTGAACGAATGCAGCAGGGTGAACGATGAACAAATACAAATGCCTACTCAATCCCGGTGATTCTGTTCCTGGGTAATAGGTGCGGGAGCGCGGGAATAATGGAACCCTACTATCAGGATCAGTCAGTGACGCTTTATCACGGCGATTGTCGGGAAATACTCCCATCATTGCCGAAGGTTGATTTAGTGCTTACTGATCCGCCTTATCCTGACTATCACGCTGACGCGTATCACTATCGAGATGGATTGCTAGAGGTTTTGAATATCTTGGATTGTAGGCAGTTAGTTTTTTGGTCTGCCAAAGCACCGTTTCCTTTGAGTTATTCAGCAATTCACATTTGGGACAAATGCCCGGGCGGCGAGATCGCGGCGGCTGCGTATGAAAGAATTTTTGAACGTAATGGGCACGCGGCTTACAAAATGTTTCGCGCTTTCGTTATCAACAATCCTGTTCGCGCCATGCGTAGCCGGGATTTTTACAGCGGACACCCCTCCCAGAAACCAACTTACCTGATTCGGCAATTACTAGCCTATTTATGCAAAGGAACGCAAGGTTCTCTGGTTGTCGATCCGTTCGCCGGGGTCGGCACGACCTTGAAAACGGCAAAGGACATTGGGCTACGGGCCATCGGCATTGAGATTGAAGAAAGGTATTGTGAAATCGCGGCAAATAGAATGTCTCAGGAAGTACTTCAATTTGCATGATGGGTAATAGGTGCGGCGGTGATTAGGTGGAAAGATGAAAAAATCGACAGTTGAAAAGCAACCACAATCTGATGCTGAAGCTATTGCAGCCTGGCGCGCGAAACGGGCGAAGCAGGGGGAATTGCAAAAGCCGAAGGTGAAGAAAGGGAAGGCCGAGAAATAATGTCTTCGTTGGGCCGAGCGTTGGCACCGTATCTTTATCCCGGTCCCGGGCGAACCTATTATGGCTATTGCAAGTCCGGTCACAAACTTTACCTTGATGAAGTGGGATGGGATCGCCTGAAAGCGGCGACCGCGAGAGAAGAGATTAACGGACTTCCCGACGCTCCCTGCAGGGTGGTTGCTCTGTTGCTTCCGTGCGGCGACATCGAAGAATTCGCCAAGCAATGTTACAAACGCTCTGACGGTACTTACTTTTACGCATGAAACAATCAAAACGCCAACAAGAGGAGGATGCGCGATGAATCAGCGGCTAATTTCAATAGTGTCTGCGATGGCGCTTCATCATGCCGTCGTCGTTGGGCGCGGATCTGACTGGGTTGCGAGTATGGTGGACGAAGCCTGTGCTCGCGATCCGATTCCGGGCACTGAGCTAATTGAAGCCCTCAAGATGCTGAATCGAGAAAAGGCGTCAGAGGCCCGGGGATCGCTACGGGATAGTAACAATGCCCAGCGGTCATACCTATCGGCGCGGTGAAACTCATCAATGCGACGAAGTTGGATGTCTCGCGCGGAAGCCATGAAGAAACTGTCTCGCAAAGAACAAGAAATAGAAGCACGCAAGGCGGCGGATCCAATTGCTCAAGCGTTGGGGCGAACGGACATCGACTATTCCAGCGATGAACTTCCAACTGCTCCACGATTTGCCGATGGCCAAAAGCCAATTGCGGTGCTGAACTTTATTGACACGCCTTTCGAGACTCAGCACGAAGCCAAGGCAATGAAATTTAGCAAGGTGGAACTGACGATTCACCCGGCCGGGATTCAGGTCGAATTCTGGAATGGCGATCGGCAGGTTTATGCAACCGTCGTTCATTCCGTGGATTGGGAGAGCGCGATTGCTCTGGCGATGCTGGAAATGAGTGAAGCCGCGAAATGAGCCACTACGAAACATTAGGAGTGAAACCTGACGCCGACGCTGCGGAAATTAAGCGCGCATATCGCAAGCGTGCCGAGCGAGCGCATCCAGACAAGCAGGGCGGCAACCAGGATGAGATGATGGCGGTCAATCACGCCTTCGATGTTCTGGGTGATCCTAAACGCCGACTGCTTTACGATGCCACTGGACAGGATTCCCAGCGGCCGATCGAGGAACAATCCCGTGGACTTCTGATGCAAGGATTTCAACAGGCGCTCGCGAAGGGCTCGCACACGATCTTGAAAGATGTTCGATGGTTCGTAAAAGAGGCTGAAGCTAAGACCGTCGAGAGTCAGCGCAAATCGCGAAAGGCAATTAAAGAACTTCAGTCACGCCGTAAGAAGATCAAAACCAAAGGCAAAGAGAACGTCTTTCACATGATCGTTGACGGCGAAATTCACAAACTCGAACAGAACATCGCAGTCATGGACGAAGGATTGAAAGTCGTCGCTGAAGCATTCAAGGCTCTGGATGAATATGAAAGTAGCGAGAAAGAGCCTGAGCGCGCATCTGCCCTTAACCTCGGATACGTTTACACATCAGGAAATTTCTAAGGAGAACAATTGATTAGACCAGAACCATCAACAGCCGGAATCCCGATCTTCCGTGAACTATCAGGGCCAGAGGCAGCGGAGATTTTCGCGCACGACCTCGAGCAAGCCATCATCGACTTACTTGCCACGGGCGAGTTCAAACAGAAGGCTCTCGACCTTTTTGAAAAGAGCGGGAAGTTCGGCGCCGGCGCGGCTCACCCTGTGGTCGTTATGATCGCCAACATGAGGATCAAAGTGTACACATCGGTTGAAGCTGCGAGGTCGAAAGAGAAGATGCCACCTCCACAGAGCCATTCACTCGTGATTGAGACTGGTAAGCATGGCCCAGACTCCGAGGAAGTGATCACATCGGACGTGCAAATCTCGCGAATCATCGGGACCGACACTTCAAATGCAGTCGACCGCGCTCGCAAAGAAGTTGGTATTACTCCGAAGGTGCCGAAGAAAGACAACAACGGCATCGTGCTAAACTCAACCGACGAGCATGAGGCGCGGGCGGCAGACTATAAAGATCGCATGGCGAAGACCCATTCAAAGGCAGCGGAAACACGAGCAGCAAAGAAGGCAGAACGTGAGAAGTTGGCGAACAATGAACAAGCGCCGAAAGAGGCGTGAAGCCGCGCTCCGCGAGCGTGAAGCGTTCTGGAAACTTAGCGTGCGCGAACGGATGATTGGAGACTTAGTGTTTCTTCGCACGCCTCCCGCCAACTTCGGATTTCTTGGATTCACGGTGCTTGAGCGCCAACTCAAAGACGCGGTGAATTATCTTACTGATACTTCTACCGTGCTACGGGCCAGAGTTAATGGAACCTGAACCTCAAGAGAAGAAATGAACAAACCTGTTGAAGTTTATGCGTCCGATTTCATGTGCGCTAAATGTACTCGGCTGATGAAAAAGGAATTTGAGATAGATGCTACCGCTTCGCCCATCAAGGCGAAGTCGTTGACGATCGAATGCGTCACGCGAGACTGCGAACAGTTTGGCCGTAAGACGCGGCCACCTCGTCTTACATTGGTAAGCAATGGAACCTGAAACCACAGAGAAGGAACCGCATCGCATCTTTGGGAGTAAGAACCCAAACATGCCGCTGTGGAAAGATCGCGTTCATAAGACCAATGGCGGTCGGGCGCGAAACATCACATGGGAATCCAGTGTGTTGAAATACATCCGGCCCTTCCGCGAAAAAGCTGGATGGAAGACCACGCGATTTTGCAAAGAAGTTGTTGGTGCGATGAGGCTGATGGCTGGCCGATACGAGCAGATTAAAAAGGTGCTCGACATCTGGGATGGCTATGCACAAAAAACCAAGGGCCAAGTGTTCTCACTCGACAGAGCATGTGATGAAGCGGGAGTTGATCGCGATGAATTTGCAGGGCTTGCACTCGCCGCAGTCAAGCAGCATTTCCGCATGACGGCGATGTCGATTGTGGATCTCAATATCGGTGACTTGGTTCAAGCCTCAGTAGACTACGCGAGTAAGGACACGAAAGAGTCATCGCCTGAACGAATGCGCCATCTTGAGAAGGCGGGCATTATCGACAAGGTGGCCCCAGGTGGAACCAAGGTCATCGTCAAACAGACCGCCAACAATAACCCGTCAGTTCCTGGTCGTTCGTTTGATTCTCAAATGGAGGAATTCGACAACGTGATCGAGGGCGAAATTTTGGGTGAAACAAAACTGATTGGAGACGGACGATGATCAACGGACAAGATGTTGTCTTTATTACTAAAGACGACAGAAAACATATTCTCGTCGCGATTGCCAAGCTGTGTGGCTATGGTTCTGGTGATAATATCGACTGGACTCGACTTCTGAAATTGATACCAGAAGAATCGTTTACCGTGCTTTCAACTCTTCACTCTCTGGAGCAATCCGATGATTCAACTGAGTGAATGGTGCGGTAGTTTTCGCCGGACTGCTACGCTTACCGATGGTGAACACAAGGTTCCAATCGCCATGACCCTGGAAGACGCTGAGTCACCTGACGCGCTTGAAATCTTTCGATTGAAATTGAACGCGGCATTGGAGCAACTGGAGAAACTAAATGAGCATGGAAATCGGAGTTGACGATGGCAAGTGCGTAACGTGCAAGCGCGGCTGGCCTCAAACCACTTTCAAGAATTACGACGAGAGCGATGCTACGCTTCCAATGGAATGCGATCAATGTATTGCGGCAAAGTCTCGCGTAGACCAAATCGCAGAGAAGATCGATGAGGCTCGCAATGGCGGCGCGGCCGTGGTGGTTCGACAAGTCGTCGTGACGGGCATCAAGTCAGGAACGAAGGTGACAGGATTTCGATACCCAACCCATGCGAACGCTGAATTGGCAATAACCGATCTACTGGTGACATTTGAAAACGGATCGGAGTATCTTTACGAAAACGTGCCCGTGGTTGTTTGTGAAGCATGGATGGGAGATACGTCTTTTGGGACTTACTTCATTCAACAGATCAAAAACAGCTACGACTTTAAGAAGGTGAAATAGATGGCAACCCCAACCTACGAAGAAATGTCCGCTGCTTATCAGAGGGCTTGCGACGGCAATAATATACTTGACGAATCCCCCGGTCGAGGGGGTGATGAGTCGAGTCTTATTGCCGCGTCCAAAGGGGGTGCATAAATGCGCCCTCAAAGCCGAACGGGCGCGGGGTCGGTCGCGTTCCGCGATAAAAGGTGGAATAGCTGGCGTTGGCGACCGATCTTAGAGAAGTGGGGTTATCTTCGCGTGTTTTTAGATCCAGACATATTCAAGTCCGTGGGATTCATAGTGGCGGGAACCGAACGGCTTGGCACTGTGTTTTTTGTCAGAGTTCCTTTGAGCGAGGGTAATAGTTTATTTGGAGAAGATTATTACGCGATAACTGCAAACCATGTCCTGACCCCTGATTCGCTTTTACGGCTACCCCTGAAAGGACAACAAGGATGGAAGGACGAGCCGTTTCTCTTGGCTGACTGGATACGATATAGAGAGCTTGATATAGCGATCTTGCCCCTTACCCTTTCTTTAGGCGATTACGACATTAAGCCGATACCGATGCGAGAGCTTATTGCTGATCGCAATTACATTCTTGCTGGCGGGAAACCTCCGGTTGAAACGGTGCCAGCATTTCACTGGGGAACGGGAGAAGAAGTTTACACGGTAGGGTTGTTTGACCAAGACATCGGGCCAAAGCTAGAGCGTCCCGTTGCCCGATTTGGGCACGTTGCGTTAAGGCCCGCCGAAGGAGAGTTGTTAAGCATAGAGATTGATGAGGACGAAGTTGTTGAGGCAGAAGCATTCTTAGTTGAGTTGGCGAGTTGGCCCGGACAAAGCGGTTCACCTATTTTCCTCCGTCCGTGGGTTGATGAATCGCGAGGCTTGGAAAACCGGCCGCGCTGGGAATTCAATTTTCTTTTAGGCATGGTGCAAGGGTTTTATCCTGGCGGCGAACAAGACGTGACAATTGACAGCACTGATTTTAGATTAAGGGGTCTAAACATGGGAATTAGCGTAGCAATACCCTCATGGGCTATTCATAAAGCCTTAATGGAACCGGAGCTAAAGAATAGACGCGCAGGTTTATTGACTGAACAGTCGCGGGCACGAGCAAAAGGACCAAAGCTACTATGAAACGAAAATCATCAGCAGAGTTTGAGAACTTTGACAGGGTTATGACCGGAGGTGAGGCGCGCGGTACATGATCGCTACGATGGCCCAATCATTCGACAGCAAATCCATTCTGAAGTAGAAAAGATGGACTGGCCCGAAGTCGTCAATGTATAGCTCTAAAATCAATAAGCGGAACTTAGAAGCCGCCAACAAGATATTCCAGCGCCAGTATCCTCACGAAGAACTCACCTACCATTCCCCTGCTTTAGTGGATGAAATGAATGCCCACTTCGAAACCATTCGAGGGAAAGATGGGCAATTCACCCGACCGCTCACGCCTGAAGAAGATTTGTGGATCACGAATGAGCGCATAGTTTGCCGGATTAACCATCGGTACACACTTGTTCGCTACATGCACATAAAAGATCGCTTCAGCAAGATCGTCAAATTCAACCCAAACATCGCGCAGAAGATCATCGTCGACGTGCTCGCAGAAATGGAAGAAGCGGGAGTCGAACTCGTCCTTCAGTTTCTCAAGGCACGGCGTCTTGGTGTCTCGACTCTCTTTCAATTACTCGTGGCGATTCGCATCATGTTCAGCCGTAACATTTCAGTAATCAGTTCGGCGGCAAATCCGGAGACATCAGACAAACTTTCAAAGATGCTTTGGCTGGCAATTGAGAAAACCCCGTTCTGGCTTCGACCACTGTGTCCCTATCTTGGCGACTCCGCATTTCTCAACGGCAAACCAAACGGTCGATACAAGACAGGCATCTTCTATGAGTTTTCAAACGGTGTTCGACTGGACATCGAGCATGGCGATCAGAAAGCCGATCCCGGTCGCGGTGAGAATCCTAGTGTTGCCCACTTTTCTGAGACGGCCAAGATAGAGAAGCCCGAAAATTTGATTGATGCAGGATTCATGCGCGCAATGATTCCGTCGCCAATGAACCTCGCTTGCTTCGAAGGAACTGGTGAAGGCAACGTTGGATGGTGGCCAAAGAAGTGGGAGTTCAATAAGAAGAATTACGGGATACCAGGTTCGGGCGCGCGCATGAGGCCGACCTTTCTCGGCTGGTATGTGGGTCGCGACATCTACCCGTCTGAAACAGATTTAAGAACGCAGGGATGGTATGAAATCGGAGACACTTGGGAGCCGTCGCAGGGAACCGCAGAACACGCGAAGCAATGCGCCAAAGCTGTGCGCGCCGACCCTTTGCTCACAAAGCATCTGGGCAAAGATTGGGTGATGCCTCGCGAACAGATGTTTTTCTACGAGACAAACATTAAAGAGTATCGAGTCGATAAAAAACTACACATCTGGGCAAGAGAGATGGCTGCGAACGACAGAGCCGCATTTACGCCGTCATACAAGTCGGTATTCGATCCCGACCTGTTGATGAAATATCAGGATGCGATTGCGGAACCGAAAGGAGTCTTTGGACTCAGAGGCACATGCGGAAAAGATCAGCTTGTCCCGAAGCGTTATCAACCCACAGAGCACCTGGGCGGAACGTCACTTCGCGTGACGGCTGACTGGTCCCGAAAAATAGGCCCATTCAACTTCGAACTCTACCCGCTGAAATTCAAAGGTTGGAATGAGTTTGATGAAGCTGGAAAAATCATTATTTGGGAGTGGCCAAAGAAAGGTGAAATCTATTCACTGGCCACCGATAACGCCGATGGTCTTGGCGCCGACCGTACCGTAATTCAAATCCTGCGCAAAGGTGGCATGGGAAGGTGCGATGCTCAGGTTGTAGAGTTTTGCTCAGACGCGATCAGCGGCGTGGAGCTGTGGCCGTGGGTGCTGGCGCTCGGAACCTTCTACTCGACGATGCGGGATGGCAAGATGCGATTGCCAAAGTTGATCCCTGAAACGAACCGTGAGGGCGGCAGGCAGTTGCTCAAAGAGCTTGAGATGCGTGGCTGGAAGTCGAACGACATCTACTTCGAATACAAACATCGATCGACGTCGCGCAAAGCAGCCGGAACAGTTTCGTATGGCTGGCAGATGACTCCAATGAATCGCGATGAATTGGTTCAACGTGGAATCCAGGCACTTGAAAATGAAGTGATCGAAGTGAACTCTCCGGCCTTGGTAGACGAGATGGCGTCATTTGTTCGGGATGAGAATGGGAAGAAAACAGCGGCAAAAAATCGCCATGATGACAGGTTGATTTGCCTATTTCTCGCGTTCCACGGACTGTATGCTGAGATAGCCAGGGCAACAGGAGCCGACCCAACAATTGAAAGAACTCGTGCCATTCCGGAGGAAGTGTTGTACCCTGTGGCGACAGAGGGTTCGATGAACGACGTCAGCCGCTACCTTGATGAAATGATCGGAGGCTAAATGGCAAAGAAACCAATCCCGATGCCAGTCTCAAATGAGCCGGATTACCCGTCTCTCGCTGAGATGAACAGTCGCGCAGTCGAGGAAATGGCGGCGCGTCAGCGCAACGAGCATCAGATGTATGCGGCCTGTCCGAGTTGCGGCCAGCAATTAACCGCTGCCGAACACGCACTCAAATCGACATCTTATGAGCCAACTCGGCCTGTCTTTTGTCGTGCTTGCGGGTGGTCGGGATCGGCGTACCGGGATTGCTATTGATGGAAATTGAAGTTCTCGCCATTGGCACGGAGGTTACGATTGACGGTGAAATTCCGGCGACGATCCGGGGTATCTGCATTCGCTCAGAAAGCAATATCACCTATGAATGCGTTTGGTGGGACGAGCGAAGCCGGAAGATTGAGTGGCTGACTGTCGACGAAATCAAACCCAAGTCCGAGCACAAGGCCATCACGATTCGACCACGAGGGTTAGCATGAAAAGACGTTCATTTGTTCAATCGCTATTAGCACTCCCGGCCGCTGTTGCGCTGTCGAAGATTCTTCCAGTCAACCCCGAACCACCGCCACCCATCGCCGATAATTTGTTTACCGCACCGCCGCTCACGTCTTATCTGGCGAGTCCGCAACGCATTCGCATTACAGGTCGCAACCAGCATGGGGAAGTTATCTCAGAAGAGATCGTCGCTGGACATTTTGGTGAGATTAGTTTTAAGGACATTACACGCATCAAAGTCATCCAATGAAAACTCACGTCATTCGCAAATTCATCTGTCCTCGCCACAGCTACTTCGACGCGCTGGTCAAGTGGGATGAGCGATACAATCCTCAGAAGTGTCCTCAGTGTAAAAAGAAATGTGAGTCAGTGTTCATTGCTACTCGCGCCGCGCTTCCGGCCGCAACTATTGTTTACGAGAAAATGGTTGGTGGAAAGGTCGAAAGGCTCTATGTTGATCCGCAGGAGCCAGCATCAATTGCTTTCGCAGAGAAGAACAAGTTTCAGCGTCGTGAAATCCAAGGCATGGCCGAAGCGCGAAGATTCGAACATGAAGTCGCGAACGAAATGCGCCGTGAGCATACGGAGCAACAGAACGCGATGAGCCGGAAGAAAGAAGAAACGATGCGCGAAGCCCACGCGGAATTGCGTGATATGATGCCGCACATGGATGACTTCTCGCGGGCGCTCGCGAAGGAAGCTATTCGACAGTCAGAGTCGGGATACTCGCAGTCATACGATCCGAATTTCCGAATTGGGGCTTACAACTAAAGGAGCTACATCATGGATTGTTTCATCACGTTCGACGTTCACTGTTCAAAGGGTCACGAACTTGCTAAGTCCATAGGCGACGATTCGATCACATATCGCCACGAGAACGCGGCAGACTGCGAGTTCGGTGAAGAATCCGTGACGGTTTCGAAGATCACACCGGAGCAACTGTCCGTATTGTTCAAGCCCGCAAAGAAAGCCGCTGCGCCCGCGTCCAAGAAAACAGCCAGCAAAAAATAGATGGCTCTGTCTCAATACTTCGCTCCAGTAGCGGTCAATTCCTCCGGTCGCAAACTCGGATGGCTTCGCGAAGCCTACCGGGAGTCCGAGATCGGGGTTGAGTCCTGCTACGGATACGATCTTCTGGATGAAGACCTTCGCATTTTTCGACAGATATTCCCCGACATGCTGTCAGGGTTTAGTGGTCCCGCTCTCTCAAGTCCGCCACTTTCAACGCCCACAGGTGCGGCAGTCAATCGCGGTCTTCACATTCCACAAGTGAAGCGAATGCTTTCCGAGATGACCGCCATTCTCGGAAACATCGAACCGTCATGGACTCACACGGCCAGCAACGAAGAACTTCGCGATGTATCCGATAAACTGGATGCTTGCACAAGAGTTTGGTGGGAGCGCACCCATGCAGTTGAGCGCATCATTGAGACGATCCAGTGGTCGGCGGTGAATCGCACGGGCTACATCTTCCCCAAGTGGAATCCACATTTTCACGGCATCAATCAGGGCGATATTGAGTTGGGAGTTGGAGGCCCGAAATCCTTCTACCCGCTCTGGTGTCCCAAATCAAACGACATTCAGCAGGCTTACGCCGGCACGATCGTTGAAGACATGCCGATTCATCAGTTCGGGATTACCTGGCCGACGCTGGTGAATAGCGTCAAGGTGAACGATCAGGCCACAGCGAACCTTGCGCAACAGGCAGGGCGCGCGGTGGGAAATGTTTTGCGCGGTGCCGCGGAGTTGTTTGATCCAAGCACAGGTAAGAAGCAGTTTCACGGCCAAGTCCCAGCAGTCAGGGTTTACTACACCTACATTCGGGACATGTCGATGAACCTCACTGGCAACACGGTCTGGATGGGCACACCGCGAACCTATTGGAATTACGCTGTTCCGTCTGTAGGGTCAGACATTCCGACAGGACTCATCAACCCGAGCACCGGGCAAGACCTTACGAAAAAAGCGGAGAAAGAAGACTGTTATCTCTACCCGTGGCTTCGGTTGGTAATCTGGACGAATGACGTAATTTGCTATGACGGCCCAAGCCATGCGATTCACGGTAAAATTCCCGCAGTAAAACTTACTCTCGATCCGTGGCCGTGGGACTATCTCGGCGGTTCATTAGTTCGCGACATTGCATCGCAGGCCGAAGCATTCAACCGACTGGTTCGTTCGATTGACCATCGCGAACAGAAGAAAGCAAAACCTCCGCGTCAAGTCAATATGGACATGATTGACGATACGACCGCGGAATCGCTTCGCAGGCTTATTGAAACACCGGGAGAGTTGGTTAAGGTCGACACCTTCCGCGAAGGCGAAGTGATTCGACCGCTTGACGATCCTCGCAACAATGAAATTCAACAGTGGGAATTGGAGTACGGTAAGCAGTTGGTCGAGATGATGACCGACGTGCTTGGGCTGAACAACCTTCAACGACTGGCCGAATCTCGGCAAATTCCCAGCGGCGACACCTCAGAAAAACTTCTCCAAATCACAGGCGCGCGCACCCAACGTAAGGGCAACATCATGGAGCGATTCTGTGCTGACCTCGCGCCTATGGTTGACGGGCTTCTGCTCCAGCACTACAACTTCGAACTCCGATGGAAATTGTTTGGTTATAAAGGTCTGACAGTGTTTGACTACGATCAAGATCGCGGCACGTTAGTTCCGGCCAACATCCCGGGCCGCGCTCTCTCAAACGGCAATCTCTTCGGTGACGGGCGTTCAGGCCGATTTGATTCTCGCATCAAGCGAGCGCGTTATTTGGCGGCGACAATGGGAGTTCAGATTGAGCGAGGATCGTTGCTGGACGTGACGTCGATGACGCGACAACTGCTCGAGTTGAGGCTCTACCAGGATCCCAACTTCCCGAAAGATCCGATTTCACTGGCTGAGTCGCTACGGCTAAATAATGTTGGTAGTTTAGACGACGGCGAGGACAAGGACAGCCGTATAGGGCGTGCTAAGAAATGGGCGAGAATTCAAACAGAAACCCTCGCAGCCCTTCAAGCGTTAGCGCAACAGATTATGGCGGCGGGTGATCCCTCTGCCCAGCTGGCAACTATGATGCAGACCCTTGGCGCGGGTGCTGGCGGCAATGGTGGTGGGGCGCACGATGCGACAGGCCGACCCGAAGGCCGTCCGCCAAGTTATGAAGCACCGCCCGTGATGGAAACCCGCGACAACGGGCAAAGGACGATCATAAATACATCCGACCGAACTCGTGAATAAACTATGAGCGCTCAACTAAAGCCAGTTCCCCGCACGCAGTCTCGCTTACAAATAAAGGCGAGATTTGAACACGAAACACTTCAATTCGAAGGCAATCTTTTTGAATTCGTGGAGCACTTGATGCGCGAGAAGTGGACGGGCAAAGGTACGTTTGTGCTCAACCAGGGAACGGTAATGGCAATGGATTTCGATCTTCGCGGGAAAAAGTCTATTGACAATGCGGGAACTTAACTCGTACAGTTAGCGGCGAACGAAGGTCGATTGGCTCGCGCCTATTTAGTAAGGCTACCGACAAAGGCTCACGGGAGAAATCCTGTGGGCCTTTTTCTTTTGACAACATGACACCAATGACATCAGTGCCGACGCAAGGCGGCGACATGGGAATGCGATCGGCGATTAACACCGCCGATCCCAGAGCGTTGATACAGCAACCAGTTGGTGTTTCAGGCCCGTCACCGGAAGACACTTCTAACGGCATCATTGATTCATTAAAGCAAGTGACCGGCATTATGCAGGCAATCGCTGGATCGAATTCACAAGTGGCAGACGAATGCGATGCTGTTCTGAAACTGTGTGTTCAGATAGCGATGAAAACTCAATCACAGGCCGGAAGTCCACCTCAGTCAACTATGTACTGAGTGGATCAACCCGCGCCTCTCGCTCAACCCGGCATAGCCGGAAGGCGGAAAGGTAGATATGGCAGAATTCAAAATCGAGGATTACATCAAGTCGCTCAACCTTCAAACCGACGAGGAGAAGAAGGCGGCCGAACTGTTATTCGCGAAACCGGAACGAGTTGAAGAAGTAAAACGCGGCTGGAATACCGTGCAAGAAGGTTCACGGATTGTCACGGAGGCCCAGACCCTAAAGCAACAAGCCGAAGCCGCGCAACGCGCCGCCGCCGAGAAGGAAGCAGCCAACAAAGCATGGTTCGATTCGTTGAAAAAGTACGAGGACGATGCGAAGGCTACGGCAGACAAGGCGACGGCCTACGAGAAGTACCTGGCCGATATGGGCCTGACACCTGAAGCAGTTTTGACCGGAAGCGGCGTTCAACCGCCGGCACGAAAGGCAGCAGAACCTGCGATGGATACCAAGTTTCTCGAAGAGAACAAGCAATTTCGCGATCAGGTTACGGCTACCGCCACCCTGCTGGCCGATCTTCCGTTCGAACTTCAAGCCATCAGCAATCGGCACGTCGAGCTTTACGGGACCGTGCCGCCGCCGGCGGTGATGCGGGAACTTAAGGGCAAGTTCCTTGACCCGTCCAACACCAAGCCGCTGATGGAAATCGCCAGCGCAGAGCTGCACTTCGGCGAACGCGAGAAACAAGTAGCCGATGAGGCTCTTGAAAAGCGCGTCGAGCAAATGCTGGCAGAGAAAACAATGAAATGGGAATCGGAGCATAAACTGCCCACCGGGGCGCTGAGTGCCGCCGAAACCGAACCCGCCGTCAACATGACGAGCGAGAAATTTGCATCCGAGGTCAAGCGATCTTCGGAGAACGATATTAACCGGGTGAGCGAGAGAGACGTGGCCGCGTTCCAAGCTGCCGAACAAGAACTCGCTGGCCTCGGCATAAGGATGACCGGATGAAACACAGGGGCTTCGCCTCCTGTGACAACACTGGAGGCTAGATATGTCACTTAACATTTCGTGGCTGGACGCGATCACAAATAAAGTGATCAATCCGAGCGCGATCGAAGACCTTGTGTTTCGCAATGCCGTACTTCTGGCCTATACGCGGAAGAACGCATTCGAGGTTTATACGGGCGGTGTCTCAATGGACAACGCCTTCCTCAACAACGCCATGATCGGCGGCGCGTTTGCCAAGGGCGACCCGCTTTCGACTGACGTAGTTGAGCCGATTGCAGGGCAAACGTTCCCGCCTCGCACGTACTACACAGCGGTTGCGCACTACCTGGAAAATCTCGCCATCAACCGCGGACCCGCGGCAGTGTTCAAGGCGCTTTCGGTGAAGCACCGAGCAGCGATGAACACCATCAACAACATCTTCAACGTCGCGCTCTATCGTCACGGACAGGCGACCACCACGGGAATTATCTCGGGTGATCGCAGCACGCAGACGAACGGGCTGGACGAGGCGCTGAATGATGGCGCGACGCAAGGGCCGTTTGGTGATTATTTCGTCTCGTATGCTGGCCAATCACGCGCCAACACTTCGGAGCTGGCAGCGGGCTACTACTCAGTGCCCTATTTCTGCGGCAATGCGGCGACTGGCGCGGGAGGCGACATCAACTACTCGAAGATGCTCACGGCTTATTTGCGAGCGGTCAAGGGCAATCGCAAGCCAAACATCGCGCTGACGTCAAAGTCGTGCTGGGGCTTTATTGCGGCCAAGATTCAGGCGCAGCAAATCTTCCAGTTCACAGCAGGGCAGACGGACGCCTACTTTGGCGCCGACTCAATCAAGTTCATGGGCTGCGACATCATGATCGACGAGTACTGCCCGTCGACCATTGACGGCGTAAACGACCCTCGGTTGGGCAATTACCTGCTCGGGACGTTTGCAGCATCGACCACCAACCAGCAAACGCTGCCTGGCAAGATGCCTTTCGCCGGAGAAACGGTCACTGCTGGCGAGGCGATCTACTGGCTGAACTCCGAACCGCTGAAGTTCCGCTTGTCGGATCATCCGCTGTTCAACTTCGGATGGAAGGGCTACGTTCCGCAGGCGAACGGCACGAAGATCGTCGGCGACATTCTGGCTATGGGCACTCTGGAATACAGAGCGCCGTGGCTGGGCGTCATTCAATTCGGTATCACCAGCTAAAAGGGAGGCTGAGACAAATGTTCAACCAAGACAACGGATTAACTCTCGTCACAGGCTTCCTGAATTCTGAAGATGTGGCATATGCCGGGGGATATCAGGGACTCGCGGGAGCCCCGGGCGAACTCGGCCAGATCGTTTCGATTGGCGACGCGCTCGCGCTGAAACTCTCGAAGATTGCCACGGGCACGCTGTACGGTGGTCTGTATCAGAAGGTGCAGTTCAAGTCGGGATCGTCCGCATCGAACATTCGCGGTGGCGCTCTGATTTGGTACGACCGGGCCAACTTCATCGTTACGCCGGATCTCGCGGCCGTGACTGAAGGCGACTTTGCGGGCATCGGTCTGATGGCGAACACCAAAGGCAACTATGGTTTCATTCAGGTGGCCGGAAAATGCACGATTCAGTACCGCGCCTCGGTGACTGACACTAACGTCAGCGACCTCGTGCTTCAACTGACCACCACGAACACCTTTGACGCGATTGCGGACGCAACCGGATCATACATCTCAGGTGGAACCAAGGGTCTGAAGAATATCGTCGGCGTGGCGATCGAAGCTCCGGCCAATAGCGGCCTGAAAACAGCGTCGATTTGGGCGCGCAACCTGAACATCAAGTAAGGGAGGCTGCAAAAATGGCACTGGTTTACACGCTAATTAAGCGCGGCCACCTTATTGGCGGTCTTGAGGCTATCCTCATGGATATCCTTTTCGACTCAAGCTATCCAACCGGGGGAGAGTTAATTGACAATTCCTCGGTTGGATTGCCGGCCATCCTTGCGGCCATCGACACTCGCTCAGGGGTATCTGATGGCCCGTACAACTTCAAATACAACAAAGCGACCGGGAAGATGCAGGTCTTTCGCTCTGGGAGTGGGCCGATCGAGGTCTATTCCCCGGGCGGTGGCGACATCAAGGGATCGGTTTCTGCGGACGTGGGCATTGCGTCAGGCGCTTTACCCACCAATGGTCAACTATGGTCGACGTTGGCTGACGCGGCAAACACTACGGCCTTTACCATTGCGCTCCAGCCTGATGTTGGCCGCAACGTCTCAATCTCGTTGAAGAACACGGTCGCGGGCGCGTCGACGGGTAATGCCGTCACGTTCACGATTGTTGGAACATTCCGCGGTGCGGCACAGACGGACACGGTGGCGTTTACCGCGCTGGAGTTGACGTCAACCGCGCAGAACGAAGTGGCCACGAAGCATTCGGTGAAGCCGTTTGACTCGGTGACTTCAATCACGCCATCGGCGGCACA
>Ga0065707_10000529_pt1 | contig 38672 bp, 34 predicted proteins | sample SwiRhicommuniRL3_FD_59094 | JGI IMG/M metagenome (GOLD analysis project Ga0065707, IMG submission 59094) | Switchgrass rhizosphere bacterial communities from Rose Lake, Michigan, USA - RL3 v2 (version 2) | ecosystem: Host-associated > Plants > Roots > Rhizosphere > Soil | place: East Lansing...
CCAATTGCAACGATGACAGGGATCTTTTGCTTGCGCAGCTGTCCAGCGCGCTTATTCACCTCCTCAAGTGAGTTTTTCACGATGAAGGGTGAGAAAGCGTCTGGCGATACCAGGGTCGGGGCGTCATCGTTGGTAAAACCAACGAGAGCGACTTTTACACCTCCGACAGTAAACACCTTGCTCTTCGACCATTCAGCTGGCGGATCGCTGGTTGTCGGGTCAACAACGTTCGCCGACACATACGGGAAATTCGCCAGTGGGATGAGTGTATTGCGCAGATAGGCCGAGCCCCTGTCAAAGTTATGATTGCCGAGGCCATCGGCGCTAAAGCCCATCATGTTCATGATCTCAATGGTGGGCGTATCGCCGAAGAAGGTGGAGATCGGCGGAGTCGCGCCAACTGAATCACCTGCGGCGATGGTCAAGGATCCATTGGGCGCTTCCGCCCGATAGATGTCGAACCACGGTTTGAGGAAGGCGGAACCTCCAATTGTGAAGGTCGGACCAAGGGTATCAGCAGCTTCGGCAAGCGGGACAAGCTGGCCATGATAATCGCTGATATCAAGGATAGTAATTTCCTTATAGCGGGTCGGATTCGGGGTGAGATTGTAGAGGATTTTCCCGCGCGCGTTCTGCGGACCAGGGATATTCATGAGGAAAGCAAAAGTTGGCGCCACATCCACCGCGCGGATTCCAGCAACCGGAGTATCTTGATGTCGAATGCCAGGACCGGACGCGACAAAAGTCGCATGCATATTGATGTTGCCCGTCAGGTTGACATAGTCCGGCAGGAAGCCGTGCTGCCCGAAGAAGTGTGACAGTGCGATCGCGACGCCGTTCGTCCCTGCATCAGATTGATAGGGCGGCATGGTAACAACCACAACATCACCGCTGCGATTCGGGTGCAGCGAGTCAGAGCCGTCGACGTTGCGCAGCTCCTCCTTTTTCATGATCTTCATGATCACCTGTTTCCCTGGGTTCGCCGGGTCGGTGAGGTTCTGGAAGGCATCGATGATCGCTGCCTGAACAGCTGCGTAAGTTGGGAAGCCTGGATTGGCAGTCGACTGGAGTTGAGCTGGATTGATGTAGATTTGTATCGTGCCGCCGGCCCAGCACGCCTTGGTCAGATCATTGGCGATCGATGGACCGCCGAATGGATTGTTGCAGTTCTGCGCGATTGCGCTGCTTGCGTGCAGTGAGGTACCGTTGATGGTCGCGTCGAATAACACCTTGTTCGCGTTGATGGCGTAGCGCTGTGCGCCGAAGCCATGGTCAGAACCCGCGAAAGTAGTCGGATTGCCACCCATCAACTGGCGCGTGATTCCTAGCTTTTCATCGGCGTCTTCGTAGGCGCTGCGGATGTACCCTTCGCGGATCGCTACCCTATTGGCTGTACCGCGACCGGTGCACTGAACATCATCGAACTTCGGTGTGACATCAAAGCAGGGGTTCAGAGTGCCATCCGGATCATTTGGCGTGACGAGCCCCAGGAACTGGTGCGACACTTCGTCAGTGAACGGATAGCCAACCATGGCAAGGTCCGTATTAGGCTGGAGGTCATGCAAGATGTAGTTGATGACCTGAAGGCTATAGGCTCGTTCCAGGTCGCGGCCCTGCTGAATGTAGGTATCCTCGTCGACGACGCCGGCTTCCTCGGGTGCGAAGTCGGCCGCGGCCCACGGCAAAAGATTATTTGCAATATACGCTTCAAGTGGATCCTCGCCTGCCAAATGAGGAAGGGCATTACAGGCTGCGGTCCTGCAGGTAGCAATCGCACGCGCCAGCGAGGTGTCGTGGAGCTTGAACTGGCTTGCATCGGGTGCGAGCGAAATCAGCTTCACATAGTGTCCGACCGTCTGGCCTGCACGTGCCCCGATGAGACCATTGGCACCCATCAGCTTGATAGGCAGGAAGTCGCCAACCTTGAGGTCGATCGACGGGACCAATGGCCCCGGACCGACCTTACCGACCGGGCTCACGATCGCGTGATCATAGCTCACGCCGCCGTCGGTGATACTGTCGTAGAAGTAAACGTTGTAGGTACGGTTCCCGTTTTGAGCTGCGAAGGTGGAACGAATCAGCCACGTTGTCTGCTTGGGCGCCGCAGCCGGATCTCCGAGCGGGACATCCGTCCACCCTGATGCGGCGGCGACAGCAGCCACCTCATAGTCAACACCGAAGAACTGTGAGCCCGCCTGTTCGACCGGGTCGGCCGCACCAACGAGGACTCCACGGTTGGAGAAGAAGTTGGTAAAGTCGACTGTCGGGCCGTTGATACCTGCAGCAACACCGCCAACCCAATCGATCTGGGCGACCTTCTTGCCCGCACGTTCGGCCGCATTCGCGATCGTGTCCGCCTGGAGTACTCCTGCCCCAGAAAACGAAGTGCGATTAGTGAAGGTATCTCCCGCGCGGAAAAAGGTATTATTGGTCGAGCCATGCTCGCTTGGATAAGTTCCCGTTGCCATCGTATACCAGCCCACGCCAGTATTGGGCGGAAAAGCCTGAACCATTCCGTTATCTCCACGCACACCGGCAGCCATTAATGCCGCGTAAGTTGGCATAGCGCCCGCTGCGGCATATTGCTCCATCAAATCGGGACGCATCCCATCAGAAGCAAAGAAGACCACCCTACTTGCTAGAGCTGCATTGGCTGGCGCGGTCTCGGGCGCAGCCAGTGCACCTGCTGGAAGTAGTAACATCGAAACAATTAAGAGAGCTGAAAATGAACGAAGCAGAGACAACGAGTCTCTGCTTCGTTTAGGAGGCATGTTTACGTGCATGAGTATTCTCCTCTAAAATAAATGATGTGCGATCAGACTGCAGCATGGGCAAATGCGCAGCTTCTCCTCCTCGTTGGATCCAACATGTTTTGCCCATCGCACCGCCTTTCATTATACTGATTACGTTTAAAGGTTGGATGATCGCGCTGACAGATCACGACAATGAATGAGTTGTTTTTGACTAGCGTTGGAGTTCAATTTATGATGAGAATGAATAATAGCTAGGTTAATTCTAATCGTCTAAATTAAGAAAGTCAACGCAGTTATTCTATCAAAAGGTTACAGTTTCGCAGTCACGATGTGTTAACAATCTTTTCAAAGTACAATACAAAATATAATCTGGTCAAACTAAAAAGTTCCGGATATTGTTGAGCGTAGTTTACAGGAGAAGAGAATGGAGAAGAAATCTGCTTTGGAAGACACACTTGTACAGGAATTTGTAAGTAAGTCGCATGCTGATCTCGATCGAGTAAAAGAATTGCTCGCGCAGGAGCCGGGTTTGATCAATGCCGCCTGGGATTGGGGCGGCGGGGATTGGGAAACCGGCTTGGGCGCAGCTGCACATATGGGCCGGAGCGACATCGCGAACTACCTCCTCGAAAATGGAGCGCGCCTGGACCTATGCGCCGCGGCCATGCTCGGCAAACTGGAAATTGTCCGGGCTGCGCTTGAAGCGTATCCTGAAGCGATCAATATTCCCGGCCCGCATGGAATCCCTTTGATCGCACATGCCCAGGCTGGCGGGGATGATGCGATACAGGTTTATGAATATCTAAAATCACTTGTAAGCCAGAATACGCCAGCCCGCACCTGAAAGGGACATGGCCTTGTAGTCAGTAGGAATGCCGCTGCTATTTTTCCATCATTCTGTTAAAATATAGACGATTAACAGGGTTATCTTAAACAACATGGCTTTCACCAACGAATACTCTGAATCCCTCCAAGCCAACTTGCCAAGCCAGAGATTTGCTCTGGCTTTTTCAGGTTTAGGCGTTTTCGAGGCGCATCTCCCCGATCAGGTGTGGGTTATGGAAAAAAATCCGCGCCTTGCAAGGAAAAGGGATGAAGAAAACCCTTAAGCATGTCAGTTACGCCATGGGGAACTTTGCCAACACCATTGCCTATCAGGTGTTTGGCAACCGCATCCAGTTCTACTATGTAGATATCCTTGGACTAAATGCGGCCACAGCCGGCATTTTGTGGACAATTTATGGCCTTTGGAATGCGGTCAACGATCCTTTAATGGGTCAATTATCCGATCGCACGCGCTCGAAGTTTGGACGCCGGGTGCCTTACGTTGCCTTTGGCGCCATCCCCCTCGGGTTATCCTTCTTCTTCCTGTGGACTCCTCCAGGCAAGTCAGCGTGGCTCTTGGCCGCTTACTTCCTGATGATTTTGTTTATCTTCGATACGCTCTATAGCCTGACCTTTATCGCCTACAACTCGCTCTTTCCTGAGGTCGCCCCCAATGTGCGCGACCGCGTGGACCTTTCCACGGTCCGCGAAATTCTGGGAACAATTGCTCTGTTGTTGTCTTATATTCTTGCCCCCATCCTTGCGGGTAGCGTTGGCTATGTATGGATGGGCGCGATCATGGGTGCGCTCGTTGGGATTGGTTATTTGATTTCGATGATTGGTATAAAAGAAGCGCCCATTGATGATAAGGAGGTGCAGCTTGGCATGCGTGAATCATTGAAAATTGTCCTTTCCAGCCTACCCTTTCGTTGGTTTCTCGGAGCGAATATCGCCAAGGAGTATATCTGGCTCGCACTCGGCGCGATGCTCCCCTTTTGGCGTAAGTATGTTTTAAACATTCAAGCGCCCGTTAACATTTTTGGCACCCAACTTGGCCCAGGCGATGCAGAAGCTGTCCTGTTGGGGCTTGCCATCCTGCTTGCCCTCCCTTGTTTATTGATCTGGCGACCAATCCTGCTCAGGCTTGGCTATCGCCGTACATGGATCATGGCAGCTCTGGTGTTTATCCCTGGTTTGTTTCTCATGATGATCGCCAAGGATTTTTATTCCGGGCTGACAGGCACATTACTCGTCGCGCCCGGTCTGGCAGGATCCATGATCCTGCCCTTCCCTGTGATTTCTGAAGTCATCGATGATGATGCCAAAAAGGAACATGGCTATCGCCGTGAAGGGATTTTCTTTGGCATGAACGGCGGCATTACGAAACTTGCATTCTCTGCCCAGGGTATTTTGTTTGCTTCCGTTATGTCTGCGGCTGGGTATATTGCGGGCCAAACAGTTCAAACTGCCAGTGCGGTCAATGGCATTCGATTCATGATTGGTGGAACAACCATCATTGCCACGCTGATTACCGCATTTTGCATGTGGCGCTATCCATTAGGTCGCGGCGTACATACCGTTGCGTCTGCAACCGCGAACGAATAAATCAGATCAATTTGTGATCTTATTAAATCTTTTGTCCTGAGCTGGAGCGGGGTGGACTTTGCCATTCGAAAGGAAAATAATGCACATCCCACAACAAGGTCTTTCCAAGGAAGAAATCCTCAGCACATTACAAGCTTTCAAGACACGCGATATGGATTGGAAGGCAGGCAAGGTCTGGTGCTATGTCTACAATCCTGGTGAGGATCCAGCCGAAGTTACGCGGGAAGCCTATCTTTCCTTCCTCAGTGAAAATGGGCTGGATCCCACAGTCTTTCCATCGCTGCTGAAACTTGAAACCGAGGTTGTGCGCGCCACCATACATTTATTGCGCGGGGATTCGAATGCAGTGGGTCATCTCACCACCGGCGGAACAGAGAGCATCATGCTTGCCGTGAAAACCGCGCGTGATAAAGCGCGCGCGGAACATCCCGAGATCACGCAGCCTGAAATGGTCCTGCCGAAGACCGCCCATGCCGCCTTCCACAAAGCCGCTCATTATCTGAGCGTGAAACCTGTCCTTGTGGACATCGATCCGCAGACCTTCAAAGTCCGTGCGGAGGATATGTACGCTGCAATCACACCCAATACGATTTTGCTGGTTGCCTCGGCGCCCAGCTACTCGCAAGGCGTGATTGATCCAATTGCCGAGATTGGAAAGATCGCCCAGGAAAAAAATATTTTATTCCATGTCGACGCGTGTGTTGGCGGGCTGCATCTCTCATTCATGCGCAAGCTTGGTTATGCTGTGCCCGATTTTGATTTCACGGTGCCAGGGGTCACATCCATTTCAACAGACTTGCACAAATATGGATATGCGGCAAAAGGCTGTTCGGTGATCATGTATCGCAGCAAGAATATTCGTAAGCATCAAATCTTTGCCTGCACCGATACGACCGGGTATACGCTCATCAATCCAACGATGCTCAGCTCGAAAACCGGTGGTCCCATGGCAGGCGCGTGGGCGATTTTGAATTTCCTGGGTGAAGAGGGCTACAAAAACATGGTCAAGGAAGTTCAGGAAGCAACAAAAAAATTAATCGACGGTGTCAATGCAATTCAGGATTTGCAAGTGTTGGGCGAGCCTGCCATGTGTATGTTCTCGTTCAAGTCNGANACGCTCAANGTTTATCAACTTGCNGACGANATGAACAAACGCGGCTGGTACATTCAGGGACAATTTTCCACACCACTCACGCCGCGCAATTTGCATATTTCTGTTAATCAGGGCACCATCCATAACGTGGAGGTGTTGCTCAAGGATTTACGCGAATGTGTAGAAATTGTTAAAAGAGCGACACCAATCGATTCAGAGGAGATCAAGGCAATGGTCGGCGCAGCGCTGCAAAGCCCGGATCCTGAAGCAGCATTCGGTCAACTTGCGGCGAGCACGGGTCTCGCCGGCACAGATCTTCCAACCGAGATGGCATTGATCAACGAAGTTCTCGATGCCATGCCAGATGAATTGTGTAATGNGTTTTTGGTGAATTACTTTAATGATTTATATGTGTGAGACANTAAAGTGTTNAATTCAGAATTGAANCGCGCCGTTCAGGAATTTACCGACCTGACACTCCCGCTCACAGAAAAAGATCTGGAACATCCATGGGTTTGGAAAGATCATGCTGAAGAAGGAATTCGCTTCCCCTTCTTTGTGACGTTGCAGGAATTGCGTCATCTCGCTGTGACGCTTGCCGCGCTCCGCACAAAACCAACGCCTGCTCAGCACATCCTCAGCCAATACCACGCTGCCTACATAGACTTGCAAGCCGTGCTTCTGGGACTCTCTGCCGTTGATGCAGAGCGCGCTCCAGCCGAAGGAGAATGGTCTATTCACATATCCTTCGTACAGACATTGGGTTCACCGCAGTTGTCCGTTATGCATTGCAAGGTCACCGTTCCCATCAGTGGACGGCAAATCGGATCCCTGAGGAGGATTATCCTCGTTTGTATGGACTCACTGAAAAAGAATATGATGAATTAACAGAAGGCCCGTTCGAGCAAATGCTGGCGTATCACCGGCAATTGCATCCAGCCATCATCGAAGAGTTCAGGAACATCTCAGATCAGGAACTGGAATTGGCATCTACATTTTGGGAGGGGACGCGCTTCCCAATCAAGCACAGATTGCATCGGTATGAAGCGCACTTTGTTCAGCATACCGTTCAAACTGATAAGACACTGGTTGACATTGGAAAAGCTCCGACCGAATCAAAGCGTCTGCTCCGTAAAATCCATGCCGCACTCGCGGAAGCTGAAGGCCTGATGATCGGCGTAGAAAAAATGGACGATGCCGCGATAAGTACAACGGCATCGTCTATTTCAGAGAGAACAAGGGAAATGGAAGCTGTGCTCAAATAGTTATTTCGCGGCGGCTTTCATTTTGTGACGTTGCAAGGCTACGTTGATCAGGCGATCAAAGAAAACCTTGTAACCACCAGGGTCATAGAGGATCATGTAATCCGCCGGTCCATATTCCTCAGGCTTGAGCATGATCGCAGGATTCGGATTGATCTCCAAAACAAATAACTCTCCGTTTTCGTTCATGCGAATATCACAGCGTCCGCAGCTCACTCCGTCCATGGCTATGTACATGCGGATCGCAATATCATGTAAGCGGCCTATCAATTCCGGATCGGTCACTTCTTTGAAATCGAACGGAACGTTGTAATCCCACTTTACATCCGTATGCCAGAACTCCTCGCCCGGTGGAAAAATCAGTTCAGCAGGAGGATAAGCAATAGGATGTTCAAAGTCATCTGGATTATCCATGACCAAAACATTATATTCCCTGCCGACGATAAACTCCTCCATACGCGCTGCGCCAAACTCGGCACAAACCCGTTCCACTTGTGCGCTCAACTGTTCAGGTGTATCCACGCGCGACTCACGGAACATGCCTGTGCTCCCATAACTCTTGGGATGTTTGACCATGATCGGATAACGCAGGTTTTTTACAAGCCTCTGTGCTTCTTTCACGCTCCGGATCTGATATCCTTTGGCAAAACCAACTCCAGATGCATCCGCTGCGGCTTGCATTTCTTCGCGTGAAGGATCAAAGAATCTTGAATCCGCTCCAGTGAAGGGCAGGTTAAGTTCTTCAAGTGCTTTTACAACATCTATTCCCTGATAATCCCAATCTGCGTCTTCATCATTTTCATAGCCTTCACATAGATTCAAGTAAACATCGAATTCATGACGCGCGTTTAATTCTCGCAGAACGTCAATCACGGGGTCTGTCATCGTAACCATCTCCCAATCAAATCCATTCATATAGGGAGCAGGATCAAAATCTTGAATCTCTTCATCTGTAAGAATGCAAACGCGCATCATTCACCTCTTTATTTACTATTGATATTCGAACATAGATCTAAATATGTAGTTCATCTAATCAAATGCAAATCATATTTCTTATTATTACATAAACTTAGATAATGACAATGCTTTTGAATATTAAAACTTTTTCATTTCATTGCAACAAAAACTTTATGTATAATCACCACATGAAAAAACAACGACCTCGCAAACGTTTATCAACGGTTTTCCTACTCCTTGGGCTGGTCTTCCTCACGATGGGCCTCGTCACTGATCAAAAAGTATTTACATGGATCGCGATTGCTTTGGTCTTGATATCACTGGTTGCTGGCGGGAAATGGTTGAAGCCGAGAAGATAGTTTTAGGTTGAACAGCTGAATTATTCAACCAATAATCAAAGAGCCGCGCCCTTGACGCGGTTCTTTATTTCGTCTAAAATATTTAGGCAAGCCTAAATATTATTTTAGCCGTAAGGAGAAACCATGAAGCCCTTATCGAGAAGAGATTTTCTCAAAGTTGGCGGACTTGCTTTTTTAGGAACTGCGGGCGCCACAGCACTTACACAAAACAAGAATGATCATGTCCACGAAAACAGTCACAACAATGTGCACACTTCCCATGCGATGCAACAAGGTGATCATGGTGATTTGCCTGGAACAGTTGGTGAAGTAGATCATCAGAAGAATGGTTTCAATCCGACTGATACTCTGACCGATTTTGACTATGGCGAGGTTTCCACGTTACCGAACGGACAAACCCTGCGTGAATACAAAATCGTCGCCCTCAATAAAAATATCGAGGTTGTTCCAGGGATCGAGTTTCCAGCGTGGACATATAACGGCAGAATTCCCGGGCCCACCCTTCGGGCCACGGAAGGCGATCATATTCGCATCCACTTCAGCAATGGAAGTAATCATCCGCACACGATGCACTTTCATGGCTTCCATCCCAGCGAAATGGATGGCGTACCCGGCACGGGTCCAGGCGGACTCGTCGAACCAGGAGGCAATTTCACGTATGAGTTTGACGCGGAGCCGTTTGGGCTTCACCTCTATCATTGTCATGTTTTCCCACTGGCACGCCATATTGCGAAGGGACTCTATGGGACGTTTATCGTAGATCCGAAAGAAGGTCGTCCGCCGGCGGATCAGGAATTGATCATGATGATGAACGGCATTGATATAGATTTCGATGATGCAAATGATTTCTATGCAGTCAATGGAATTCCCTTTCATTATCAGAACCATCCTATTCAGGTCAGGGTCGGTGAAAAGATTCGTATCTATCTCGTCAATATCCTGGAGTTTGATCTCATCAACTCTTTTCATCTTCATGCAAATTTTTTCAACTACTACCCCACAGGTACCAGCCTCATACCCTCAGAATTTACCGACACAATCATTCAGGGACAGGCGCAGCGCGGTATTCTGGAATTTACTTATAAGTATCCCGGCATGTATATGTTCCATGCTCATGTCACAGAATTCGCGGAACTTGGGTGGAACGGCATGTTTGAAGTGATGGCGTAGTGGTGACCTATGACTCAATCAACAGTTCAACCCACGACAAAGCGTTTCACTTTTCGGACCTTCATCCTGCTTCTCATCCCAATCATTCTCCTGGCTGGAGTGATCACGCTCTTTCTTTACACCGGCGGCGGACTCCGTCTCAGCTCTCCCGTACCTGTCGAAAATCTTGATGTAGAAAAATATATCCTAAAACGCAATAACATTGACCTGTATATTCGTAACACTGGACCCGAAGATCTGACAATTGCTTCCGTCATCATCAATGAGGCAGTCATGCCCTTTGAGGTAACGCCAAGTTCAACCATTCCACGACTCGGACGCGCGCAAATCCACATTGACTATGCATGGACTCATGGTGAGGCGTATGGCATTGCGATCTTCACCAGTAACTCCATTCCATTCGCAGTGGATATACCGGTTGCTTTTGAAACCCCTCAACCCTCCGGCCAAACATTTTGGGGCTTCACATTAATTGGATTGTACGTCGGTGTTATTCCGGTCTTCTTGGGTATCTTCTGGTTCCCGGCGCTACGCCAGCTCGGTCGTCGCACAATGACCTTTCTCATGGCAGCAACCGCCGGTCTATTGATCTTCCTCGGCCTGGACACGATCGCCGAGGCCCTGGAAGTAGCAGCAAAGGTACCCTCTGCATTTCAAGGCATTGGCTTGATCGGCATCGGTGCAGTTGCGACCTTCCTCCTCCTTGATGGAATTTCCAAAAGTCAAACGGAGATCAAAGGCAGCGAATCGGAACGACGCCTTGCCATTGCGCTGATGATTGCAATTGGTATTGGGTTTCACAATCTCGGCGAGGGACTTGCCATCGGCGCAGCCTATAACGTCGGCGAAATTGCGCTCGGAACGTTTCTGGTAGTCGGTTTTATTATCCAAAACATCACCGAAGGGCTTGGCATTATCGCTCCGGTTTTACGCGATCGCCCAACAATTGGAAGACTCGCTTTAATGGGCCTCATTGGCGGTGGGCCCGCCATTATTGGCGCATGGATTGGTGGATACACGCCTTCACCTTTTCTTGGGGTACTTTTCCTTGCCATTGGCACTGGGGCAATCTTTGAAGTCGTTTACGAAATCGCGAAATTGATTCAAAAAGACACTGCCCGCGAATCGATGCCGATGACCGTCTTCAGCGGAGTATTGACTGGAATGTTATTGCTCTGGGTCACAGGATTGCTTATTAAGTAAGGGTGACCCTTCAATGCTGTATTGGTCCTCTCATAGATCCGAGGATTGGGTCAAAAGGTTTGAAAATGACACGCGGGTCGGGTCACGTCTACGGAAACTTTTTGTTAGAGATAGAAAAGAAAAACATGGAACAACTTATTAACTCTCTGCGTGTCACAGGCTTGCTTGCTCTGCTTGGTGCATTTCTATACGCGATTGGTGATGTCCTTTTACTCGCAAGTAAAGCCTCGCTTGATAATTATCCGAGGTTCAAGCCCTTCGCCAAACTTCTTTCAGACGCTGAGAAGATGGTTGTGCTTTCACCAACTCGTTTGATGTGGGGCGCGCTGCTGGGAGTCTTTGCCACGCCACTCGTGATCGTAGGTTATTGGCAGGTATATCAGGGATTGGTTGGTGCGAATGAGTCGCTTGCGCTAACAACTGTCAGCTTGTTTGCCATAGCATCAGTCTTTGGCGCATTTGTCCATGGAACGTTTTACTATATGGGCGAATATGTCCAGGCGTTGCACAAGGTCGAAGATGGCTCTCAGGCTGTGATTGCGGAGATGATCGCTCGTCATCGTAAGGTGTTGATCTTCACCTATGCGCCGGTGATGATTTTGATCGTGACTGCATCCATCCTGTTTTCTATATTGGTTGCTTCAGGCAAAACAGCTTTTCCCATTTGGATGGCTGCCATCAATCCAGTCACAATGACTATTGCATGGTTGCTTATCAAGCGAGTTCTTCCGCAATTTGTGCGCGACTGGACTGAGGGCGCAGGATTTAATATTGCCTTCCTGGCATTCTTTGCCTGCACAACGATCACACTTTGGAATGGATAAAGAATGCAACCAACGCTCACAATTTCAATTCAGGATTATCTAAAGAATATTTATGAACTGACTGAGAACGGCGAAACAGCCAGCACCAACGCGCTCGCCAGGAAACTCAATATCAGCGCTCCGTCGGTGACCGGCATGGTACAGAAACTTGCCTCTGCAAAACCAGCGCTGGTTGAGTATCAAAAGCATCAGGGTGTCACGTTGACAAAGGAAGGCAGGAAAGCCGCGCTGGAGGTCATCCGTCATCACCGTTTGTTGGAGGCCTGGCTGGTGCAAACGCTTGGCTATTCGTGGGCTGAGGTCCACGAAGAAGCAGAACGACTCGAACACGTCATCTCGGAGGATTTTGAACGACGCATTGCCGCAGCGATGGGACATCCACTCCGCGATCCACATGGAGAGCTTATCCCGACCGCCGATCTGAAAATGCCACTCGATGATTCGACGCCGCTTTCTTCTCTTCGTCCAAATCAAACGGCAAGGATCCAGCGTATCAAAGCTCCTGATCCCGAATTGCTTCGCCACCTCGAAGGGTTGGGGCTTATCCCCGGCGCGCAAATTGAAATCAAAGAACATTCCCCTTTTGATCACAACCTGACGATCAAAGTTGGTCGTAAGTCGATCGTGCTTGGATTAAATATTACAAGCAAAATCTTTGTCGAGGAAACGTAGAATGAGGTGGCATATGCAAATCAATGTGAAACTATTCGTAATACAGAGCCTCGTTTTGTTTGTGATTTTCGCCCTAGCTTTGTTTCTTCCAGCGGGTACCCTGGCCTGGCAGGCAGGGTGGATCTACCTTTTGCTGTTCTTTAGCTTTTACCTAGGTGTTAATGCATGGCTATTCAGGCACAGCCCCGGCTTGCTACAGGAGCGCATGAGCCTGAGTAAACCAGATCAGAAAGGATGGGACAAGGTGCTTTTCCCTATACTCCTTGTCTTCCCCTTTGCCTGGTTAGTTTTCATATCTTTTGACGCTGTTCGTTTTCACTGGTCGCCTGTACCTATCTGGCTTCAGCAAATGGGGATCCTGGTTCTGTTGTGCTCCTTCTATCTTTTTTTCCTAACGTTTCGGGAAAACTCATTCCTATCAACTGTCGTACGCATTCAGGAAGAACGCGGGCACGCGGTGATCTCTACAGGTCCCTATCACTATGTGCGGCATCCAATGTATGCTGCTTTCCTCCTCTTCATGGTGGGAACGCCCCTCCTACTCGGATCCTGGTTTGGAGTCCTTTTGGGGTTGGCTTTTATGATCGTGCTTGCAAGACGGGCAATATTGGAGGAAAGTATATTGAAGAAGGATTTGCACGGCTATGCCAACTACATGGCACAAGTGAAATATCGTCTCATCCCATATATCTGGTAGCTATACCTTGAACAAGAAAGTAAGAACAATGGAAGCTCTTTTTAGAATCATATTACCTGTGTTAATTATCACATTTGCGGTGCATCGCGGCTATTACGTAAAAAATCATAGTCAGCCTGAAGATGTCACCTTGAAGAAACGTCACGAGGGCATCGCCTCAAAAGTGAGTGGAGTGCTCGCCGGGATTGGCTTTATTTCCGTGATGGCATTTGTCATTAATCCGAGCTGGCTTGCGTTTGCAAGTCTGACATTTCCGATCTGGTTGCGCTGGGCAGGGGTAGCGCTTGCTTTGACTGGGTTTGCTCTCCTGCACTGGGCGCAAGTCGTCCTCGGGAAAAGCTGGAGCGACACCCCACGCATGATGAGGGAACAGTCCCTCATCACAAGCGGACCTTATCAATTCATCCGGCACCCCATTTACACAGCCTTCATTTTTATCCTGGGTTCAGCTCTCTTGATTTCAGCGAATTGGTTCATCGGTCTTGCATGGCTTGGTATGACGGTACTCGAAGTCGCGTCGCGCGTCGGCTTTGAAGAATCTCTCATGCTTGAATACTTCGGCGATCAATATCGAGAATATATGAAAAAGACAGGGCAATTACTACCACGACTGATTCAATAATCACATTTTAGAAACAGAAGGAAACAACAATGAACGAAAACATCTTTCGTATTTTAGCCGCTCTCATCCTTTTCACCGCGATAGGGATATCAGCATACTTCCGCCGCAAAGCAGATCGGGACACTGGTGAAAAAATTTCCCGCAGCGTGGATGGGTCTGCCATGATGACCATCATCAGGATTGGCGGACTGGTACTTTGGCTGAGTCCGCTTGTGTATCTGATCAATCCACATTGGATGGCCTGGTCCAAGATTGGGCTCCCTGAATGGACGCGCTGGCTTGGCGTCGTTATCGGAATCCTTGGTGTTATTGGAATTTACTGGTTGTTCAGTAGCATCGGAAGTGGTATCACACCTACTAGTGCCACGCGTAAACAACATGCTCTTGTCACCAGTGGTCCCTATCGCTGGGTACGTCATCCGCTGTACACAGTTGGGTCATCCCTGTTCGTTGCGTTTGGCATGATGGCGGATAACTGGTTCATCGCTGGGTTAGGTATATTGGTATTTATTCTCATGGCGGTTCGCACCCCAAGAGAAGAAGCCAATCTCATCGAAAAATTTGGCGATGAATACCGGGAATATATGAAGCGCACAGGCCGCTTCTTCCCTAAGCTCGGTGGCAGTTCATAAAGAGGAAGACATGAACAAGAAATTACTTGCTTCGCTTATTATGGTCTTGACATTGGCTTTATCAGCTTGCGCAAAATCGGGCCCATCTAATAAGATCAGTTTCACAATGACAGATTTTGCGTTTCATCCAAATGAATTCACTGTCCCAGTTGGAAAGGATATTACCTTTAACGTTACTCACAACGGGACGATGGAGCATAGTTTCATCGTAATGAAGTACGGAACAGATGCAGGTGAAATGTTTGATGAGGCAGATAAAGTCAACATTTATTGGGAGGTGGATCTGCAACCAGGCGAATCGGAAACGGTTCTTTTTACAGCTCCTGACCAACCCGGCACATACCAAATCATTTGCGGTATGGCAGGGCATTTGCAATCAGGCATGGTCGGGAAACTGATCGTGACTGCAGAGCAACAATAGTAAATATGCGATTGATTCTAAAAATTAGTAAATCGCATAAGAAAAATTATGTCAAAGTCAGGATACTGGAATGAAACAGACCATTGTCAAACCTGCTACTGAAAAGGAAAGTAAGACGCTCCGTTCGGCAAATGAGGTTCTAAGAGGGACAAGCAAAAGCACCGGACTTGCGCGGTTGATGCCGTTTCTTGGGCCAGCATTCATTGCTTGCGTGGCCTACGTAGACCCTGGTAACTTCGCAACGAACATTCAAGGCGGCGCTGAGTTTGGCTACATGCTTTTATGGGTAATTGTGGCAAGCAATCTAATGGCAATGCTCATTCAAGGACTCTCTGCCAAACTCGGAATTGCTACCGGAAAGAATTTGGCTGAACATTGTCGCGAGCAATTCCCGCGTCCGTTAACGATTGGAATGTGGGTGCTGATGGAGATTGTGGCAATGGCCACCGATCTGGCAGAATTCCTGGGCGCCGCGCTTGGGTTCAATTTGCTCTTTCACATCCCACTCCTCACAGCGGCTTTGCTCACGGCCGTGACAACATTCATAATTCTGGGATTGGAGCGTCGCGGCTTCCGCCCGCTGGAAGCAGTGATCACTGGGCTAGTTGGCGTGATCGCGGTCTGCTATATCATCGAGACAATTCTCGACCGCCCGGATATGGCTCAGGTTGCGTTCCATGCTTTCGTCCCACAATTTGCTGGGTTGGAAAGCGTGCTACTTGCCACTGGCATTCTTGGTGCGACCGTGATGCCGCACGTTATTTTCCTGCACTCGTCGCTGACGCAGAATCGCATCCCAACGCAAAATGTATCTCAACTCAAACGATTGTTTCGATTCGAGATCATTGACGTGACGATTGCCATGGGCCTGGCCGGGCTAGTAAACGCGGCTATGCTCATTATGGCATCTTCTACCTTCTATACAAAAGGACTCACCCAAATTGGCAGTATCGAGGAAGCCTATCGCACCCTTACCCCTTTGCTTGGCTCAGCAGCCAGTACTGTGTTTGCCATTTCACTTCTGGCTTCTGGGATTTCCTCTTCCACGGTGGGCACCATGGCCGGGCAGGTGATCATGCAAGGATTTATCCATCGCAAGATTCCAATCTGGGTCCGGCGGGCAGTTACGATGGCGCCACCGATCGTTGTGATCGCACTTGGTCTTGATCCTACGCGTACACTCGTACTTAGCCAAGTGGTGTTGAGTTTTGGACTGCCATTTGCCATCATCCCGCTGGTCATGTTCACGCGGCGTCGCGACGTGATGGGTGAATTAGTCAATCAACGCTCCACCACTGCGTTGGCCAGTATCGTAGCCGGCTTGATCGTCGCCTTGAATATCTTCCTACTTTATCAAATTGGTTTTGGTGGATAACACAATGTTCAAACACATTCTCGTCCCCCTGGATGGTTCAAAACTGGCAGAGGCAGCGATTCCTGCTTCTATTTCACTGGCGCAAAAATTAAAAGCTCCGGTCACCCTACTTCATATTCTAGAGAAGGATGCGCCACAAGAAGTCCATAAAGACCATCACATTACACAGGCTGATGAAGCCTCAACTTATCTTGAGAAACTCGCCAAACGCGCTTTTCCTGCTGAAGCGAAAGTGGATTGGCATGTCCATACGGCCGCCGTTAAAGATGTCTCAGCTAGCATCGTGGAACATGCCATGACAGAATTCCAACCTGATTTGATCGTGATGTGTACACATGGTAAAAGTGGGGTCCGTGAATTACTGTTTGGAAGTATCGCGCAGCAGGTGGTTGCGCACGGAACGACTCCTTTGCTGCTCATCAAACCTGAAATTGATACTTCTCCGATCTTTAAATTGGACAAAATCCTCGTTCCCCTGGATATTGGTCCTGTTCATGACGATAGCCTACCCATTACCCAAGAATTGGCAAGTGCTTACGGATCCGAAATTTACTTGCTGACTGTAATTCCCACGTTCAGCACGGTAACCGGTGAAACAGCGGCAGCCAGCAGCCTGTTGCCTGCCACAACTTCCGCGCTGCTGGATATCGATGTTGAGAACGCGGAAGCGGATTTGCAGGCACATTTGGATGAATTAAAGCAAGCAGGCTTTCAGGTAACAGCTGAAATTGCACGCGGTGATCCGACAACAGAGATCGTGAATTTGTCCGAAAAGCTCAATGCTGACCTGGTCGTATTGACTACGCATCGCAAAGCTGGCGCGGCCGCCTTCTGGGCACGTAGTGTTGCACCCAATGTGACGCGTAGGGCACGCGTTCCTATTTTGCTGATCCCGTTGGAAGAGAAGAATTAAATCAGTTTTGGATAGACACATAAAAACCCTGCAAAGGCATGTCATTCACAGGGTTTCAGCTTTCTCATCTTTAGAGATTCTTACACTCTCACGGATTTTGTATACCCTGTCCCCACCTACCCATCATACTGGGACCAACCCCAGAGCCCCGACCGAACGGCGCACCTTGTCTATTATGCATCGGGCAATTGCCGATCCCATATCCACCGCGGTTCTGCATCTGTTGCAGCATCCAATCAGCTTGCCCCTGAGTCATCACGCTATCTTTGACGGCGCTTGCAAACGCATCCTTGTGAACTTCGCTCATAAAATTCCCCAGATCTTCCTGCTTGATGTCATTATTAAGAGCGATCTGAACCATGGTCTTGCCAGAGGCAAGTTGATCTTCCACCTGCTCTTCAGTGAGACTGAGTTTTGCGGCAACGGCCTGCTCGACATACTCATGCATCGGGCCATAGCCACCCGGGAGTAGAGGTTGAGACCCCTGAGCGAAAGCTACACTGACACCCAACACCCCGAGTGCCAGCAATATCAGAGTTGTGATTAGAATTGTTTTCTTCATTGATTTACTCCTTTAATCTGCCCACAAGATATTTCGCCAGTGTGAAGTTTGTGTAAAGAATCAAGCAAGATCGCAGAAAGAAATTCCCGGCGAATATGCTATACTGGCCAAACGTATTTGTTGAGGAGTAGTTATGCCTGGAGCGAATTTCCAACCTCTTACTTCTTATATTGAATATCCCATCGAGGAGATGAAACAAAGAGCCATCGCCTTTCGCGAGGATATGCAGAGGCGCCGCACCGTGCGCCAATTCTCGGACCGCCCTGTGCCGCGTGAGCTCATCGAAGAGTGCCTGCTCGTCGCAGGAGGCGCTCCCAGCGGAGCCAACCTGCAGCCCTGGCATTTTGTGGTGGTCAGTAACCCAAGGGTAAAACATGAGATCCGCGGCGCGGCAGAACAGGAAGAGAAGGAGTTCTATCATCGACGCGCGCCGCAGGAGTGGCTGGATGCCTTATCAGCGATCGGCACGGATGAGCAAAAACCATTTCTCGAAACCGCTCCTTATGTCATCGCTGTATTTGGGAAAAGCCACAGTTTTTTACCGGACGGACGGCGTGTAAAAAACTATTATGTGAATGAATCCGTTGGAATTGCCACTGGATTTTTGATCGCCGCGATCCACAACGCGGGATTGGTGTCACTGACTCATACACCCAGCCCCATGGGATTTTTGAATACGATTTTGGATATTTCGCCGGATGAAAAGCCTTTTTTGATTTTAGTCGTAGGCTATCCTTCCGAAGATGCGCAAGTGCCTGTTATCGAGAAAAAAATGTTGGAGGAGATTGCCACATTTATATGAGTAAAGAGGCTGTGCAATATGGGGGATATTTACGGATCCTTATCTGATTTATAAAGACAACGTATGCGACGTTCTAGCTACAATTTTTTAATAGCATTATTTCTTTGCAGTCTTGCGTCGCTATTTGCATTAAGCAAATTCAATTATCCGCTCACGGGTATTGACGACGCAAATATTTACTTTGTTTATGCAAAAAACTTGGCCACTGGTCATGGTTTTGTCTATAATATCGGTGGCGAAAGAGTAGAAGGCTTTACATCCATTTTATGGACTCTTTTCTCTGCGCTCGCTTTTAAGTTGTCAAGCCGTCCTGAACTGATTTTATTAATTATCAATATTCTGATCATAAGCATCGGAGTAGCAGTGTCCCTTAGCTACCTGCAAAATGATTTTTGGGACACAGGGCAAAGCCAGCAAACCAAATTTTTATGGTCAGTCATCTTTTTGATACTGCTTCTCATTTCGCCCAGATACATTGTCTGGAACACGATTACTTTAATGGAGAATGGTCTATGGAGCACCCTGCTCCTTGTCACAACAATTTTTGTGATCAAAAATCATTCATCCATGCGGGCGATCAATTTTGGATTTATCCCGCTGTCGATTTTGCTGGTCCTGACTAGACCGGAATCACTTTTATGGGGGTGTGTATTTGTTGGTGTGTTATTTCTTCGTGCGACAACTGCCAAAAACACCCTCAGAGCTTTATCGGAATTAGCTCCTTCAATTCTTTGCCTGATCGTTTCCGTAGCTCTGATGATATTGTTTCGGTTTCAGTATTTTGGGTATCTTCTGCCGAACACATATTACGCGAAAGTATCTCCATCATTATTCTACAATCTGCAACAAGGCATGCTTTACCTCTTCAAATATATTTTTTCAGATCCAATCGTTTTTCTAAGTGTAATCGCTGTCATTGTATCTAGTTTGCAAACCATAGTTGGAGTTTTCTCCAAGCAAATCCCAAATGATGGTTCATACTTCCTCCCCATTCTGGCCGGGACCGGCCTCCTGGAACCCTTGGTCACAGGTGGTGATCATTTCGGTTCCTTCCGCATTTATCAGAATATTTATCCAATCGAAATTTTGAGCCTGTTGTATTTTATAAGCCATAGATTGCCCAATTATATAAAACAGACTGAGTACTCCAAAACGGCCCAATGGAAGCCCAAAGCTTTCAGATTTGGCACAATCTTTTTACTAGCGCTTGTTTTTTTCCCATCCCAGATTTATATGTGGAGTTCCATTAAGTCAGAAATCAATATTGAGTTTGAGGTTGCGGATTATGGTCGGAAAAACGGCGCACTGATTCAACAACTGTTTTCACCGCTATCTGAATTGCCCAGTCTTGGAGTTGTCACATCGGGCGGAATTAAGTATTCCTACAAGGGTGAAATTGTCGACCTGATGGGATTGAACAATACGATCATGGCCCACAATCATGGAGATCGAAAAGGGGTCAAAAACCATGCGGCTTTTGATATTCAGACCTTTTACCAGTTACAACCCGATATCGTCTGGCCCCGGACCGTGATTGAAAAAAACTGGCAATATACCAAATCCGAAATCAAAGAAAGCTGGGAAAACAGGGAAGGTCTTAAAGGGTTGTTCGATCAGCCTCATTTTTTGGATATGTATACCTATGCCAAAGTAAGCGGCACAACAAAGAATGGATACGCACTCGTTGGCTGGTTCAAGCAGGATCTAATAAAACAACTCAGTGCACATGCTGACTTTCATGTAGAAAAATATCCATATATGCCTTAACAAGTGATTAGGAATACTTGGCATTTATGGTGGGCAACAGGCTCATAATTTGATCAGAAAAGGCTGCACCATAATGAACACTCTCTACTGCCGCGATAATCTCCACATCTTGCGCGCACACATCTCAAATGAACCAATCAACCTAATCTATCTCGACCCGCTCTTGAACTCCAAACGGAACACAACGTGTTGTTCAAAACAACCAAAGTATTTTGAACATTCTTGGAAAAGAAGCAAACAAGAAGTGCACGAGCTGGCCAGATTGTTATGCCCACCAAACACTCATGTTTCCAAGATGATCGCTTCCATGCACTCCTTCTTGAAAGGAGCGACAGCTATGGCAGAACCTCATAAACTTGAACGGAACTTTCGCGGCCCCGCAGGGTCACTGCCCCGATACGTTGAGTCGGATATTGATCAATGATCGCGGCCACGGTCGCTGGACCGACGACAATCCGATTCGGGCGAGCATATTCCTGCATTCGAGACACTACGTTGACCACATCCCCAAGAGCATTGAACTCAGCCCGCTCGCGTGTACCAATATACCCAACCATGGCGACGCCTGTATTGATGGACACCCCTATAATCGTTCGTTGATTAAGTACCAGATGCCCGGTAGTCTTAATTCGCCCCAAGAGCTCACGGCCGGATAAGATAGCTCGTACCTCCGGCGCAGGCTCACCTGGAGCCTCCACAAATATTGCCATAACTCCATCGCCCAGGTATTTGAGCATGCCATTATGTTTGAAAATGACATCCGCCGAGTCTTTGTAGAATTGGTTAAGGACGGAAGCAAAATTCTTAACTCCCATTTTTTCACCCATCCTTGTCGACTCAGCGATATCGGCAAACATGACCGTGACCTTTTCCTCATGCAATGGAGGGAGTTCACCGGTCTCAAGATAATTTTTCAGTAACAATTTAACTTCGGATGGGGAAACAAAGCGCGTGAACAGTTGGCGGATCTGTTCTTCCTTGCGAACCTTTTCCAATAAATTCATGCGCTGAATCGTCAAGGAGGCCTGATGACTGATGGCAATGGCAATTTGCAGATGATTTCGATTAAACGGGCGTGTACCCGGCCGCTCTTTTTTCAAATACATCAACGCGAGAACATCATCACTGCCCAGCACGGGAACATACATTTCCGTCGGTGAAACTTCAGCCGCGCGATTTTGGATGGCACGCACTGCCAGAGCAGTTGTTGCGACTCCATCAAGCTTCCCGAACATGTCCTTCATGATGATTTCACAGGATTGAACGCCCATGGAATGTTTTAAAAGGACGGTGAGCGCATCAACGATCATCCCAAGACTGGTGGCAAAATTTAATTTACGTGAAACATCGTAGAGCAGGACCGCATGCTGGTCAAGCGATTCGAGAAGAAGTTCGCGTGTAAAGAGATGTGTTCCGGATGCACTTTGCTTAATCCCGTTTTCAGCCTCTGGCAAAACGAGATTAAAGATGACCTGTCCAATGCGGATCGCATCCTCCTCCTTCAATGCACATTCGCCAGAGATGCGTTCATGATTGACAAACGTGCCATTGGTGCTGTCCAGGTCTACGACTGAGATCTTTTTTCCGGCCTCATCCACCCGGATTTCGGCGTGGTAACGCGAGGCAGCAGCGTCCTCCACGACAATGTCATTCGTCATCGCGCGGCCAATGGATGTCTTTCCATCGGCTAGTTCATACGGCTTGGGAAAGTTGTCGGGGATATGAACGATGAGGTTCCACATAGTAATTGTTTGCCATCCCTATCGATCATGTGACCATGAAGAGGGCATAATAAGCTTTTTGATTATTCGTTCAAATCTAATTATAACCCGCCTGCAAGTGATTCTCTCTATGAGTCAAATCTATTCTTCCTCACCCATCAACAACTTAATCCTCTCCCACGGCTTTAACTTTTCATCTTCTGCCAGAAGGTTTTTCAATTCATACATTTCGTCGCGCAGGGCAGCCGCCCTTTCGAATTCAAGGTTTTTCGCGGCTTCCTTCATCTGTTTTTCCATCTCACTGATGATTTTCTGCAATTCGTTGCGCGGCATATCGCCAGTACTCTTTGTTTTATATTCCCCTCTCATTTCGCTCACAGCCTTCGCAGAGAATTCCTCGGTCAAATCGTGGATCGCCTTGTGGATACTCACAGGCACGATACCATTCTCTTCGTTATACTTGACCTGCTTGGCGCGGCGACGGTTCGTTTCCTCGATGGCGAACTTCATCGAGTCAGTGATGCGGTCGGCGTACATGATCACACGTCCATGGAGGTGACGCGCGGCGCGACCTATCGTCTGGATCAGCGCGGTCCCCGAGCGCAAAAAACCTTCCTTATCTGCATCCAGGATTCCAACCAGCGACACTTCAGGCAGGTCCAGCCCTTCCCGCAAGAGATTGATACCCACTAAAACATCGAATACGCCCAGACGCAGATCCCGCAGAATACCGACGCGTTCCAACGTTTCCACTTCCGAATGCAAATAGTGGACTTTCATCCCCAGCTCCTGCAAATACTCGGAAAGATCCTCGGACATCCGCTTCGTAAGTGTAGTGACCAGGACTCGTTCGCCGTTTTCGACCCGTTGCCGGATCTCGCCAACCAGATTATCCACCTGCCCGGTGGTGGGGCGCACTTCCACTTCAGGATCAACAAGTCCTGTTGGGCGTATGATCTGTTCCACAATCTGATCAGCTTTGCCCATCTCATAAGGTCCAGGCGTAGCGGAGGTGTAGATCGTGTGACCCATCACCTGCTCAAATTCATCAAACTTCAAAGGACGATTATCCACCGCGCTCGGCAAACGGAATCCGTACTCGACCAGTGTCTCCTTGCGGGAGCGATCACCGTTATACATGCCGCGGATTTGCGGAATGGTCATGTGACTCTCATCGATCACAAGCAGATAATCATTTGGTAAAAAGTCGATCATCGTCCACGGATGGGTACCCGGCGCGCGTCCATCCAAATGGCGTGAATAATTCTCGATGCCAGAGCAATATCCAACTTCCTTCAACATTTCCAGGTCATAACGGGTGCGCTGCTCGATACGCTGTGCTTCGAGATATTTTCCTGCCTCTTTGAATTGCGCCAGACGTTCTTCCAATTCGGCTTCGATATTTTTGATTGCGTCCTTCAAACGGTCAGCGTCTGTGAGATATTGCTTGGCAGGATAAATCGAAACCTGATTGGGTTCGTCAAACACTTCGCCGGTCAACGGGCTGAACTGCATGATCCGTTCCACTTCATCCCCAAAGAATGTGATGCGGAATCCTTTTTTGTCTTCATAGGCAGGGATGATCTCGAGTGTATCGCCGCGCACCCGGAAGGTACCCGGACGAAGTTCCATGTCGTTGCGCTGGTATTGTGATTCGATCAATTGGCGAAGCAAGGCATTGCGGCGATATAACTGTCCAACCTCCAGGATGACTGTTCCCTTGCCGAACTCTTCCGGGGAGCCTAAACCGTAAATACAGGATACAGAAGCAACAATAATCACATCCCGGCGGGAAACCAGCGCCGTGGTCGCGGCGAGGCGCAGGCGCTCGATCTCTTCGTTGATCTCCGTCTCTTTTTCAATATAGAGATCGTGACGGGGCACATACGCTTCGGGCTGATAGTAATCGTAATAAGAAACAAAATATGAGACAGCGTTCTCCGGGAAGAATTCCTTGAATTCGGCATACAGTTGGGCCGCAAGAGTTTTATTGTGCGCCATGATGAGCGCCGGCTTTTGCAATTCCTGGATAACGGAAGCGATCGTAAAGGTCTTGCCGGTCCCGGTCGCGCCGAGTAAGACCTGATTCTCTTTGCCGGAACGGATTCCATCCACGAGTCCGCGGATGGCTTCGGGCTGGTCGCCCATCGGTTGAAAGGGTGCTTGTAATTTAAAATCCATAGAAGTTTTTGGTTTGGGTTAGGGAGGAATTGTACGAACGTGCGTTCTATTATACCACGATGCTCCAGGTATCGCTCAAGCCGCCGTCCCAACGGCTATTACCCGGCCATCTCAGCACCGCGGACAGCGCTGGGAGCACAGTGATTGGCAGAGGTTATAATCACGCAAACTTTCGAAGCAGGTGCTATGAAAATATTTTTGAACATCCTTGGCCTCTTGCTTATCCTGGCCGGAGGAACTTTTTTCCTGCAGGGCATCAACGTCCTGCCGGGCAGTTACATGGCAGGCAATCCCCAATGGGCAATTAACGGAAGCCTCATAATCGTTGTCGGAATTGGTTTGATGATTTGGGCCGCTCGAAGGAAATGAATGAGGTGACTGAGAGCTTCCAAATCGGTGACAGGGTTCAAATCTTTCTGGATGCCAAGGTTTGGGGAAACGAGGGCTGGTTTGATGGAACGGTCGTGCGTATTGATCCATATACGCAGCACCGTAGCTTCTATTGGGTGGAGTTGAATCACGAGGCAGAGGCAATGCTTGGAAAACACACGAAATTGATCTCCGTACTGAACCCGAAGAACATTCGAAAAGCATAATCGTCTTTTAATATAAAACCGTTACAATCAGCTAACCTTCTCTGTAAGGATAGACACTGTAATGGAGTCTACAATGACATATGGGGAAATAATTTCCATTGGGTATTGTGTGAAGAGCACATTTTATTGAAAGAGGAACGCATATGAGTAGTAAAAAAGCGATTTTTCTCCCATCCCTGTTCTTGATCATAAGTTTTATTCTGTCCGCGTGCATTGGGCTCCTGCCCCTCGAAGAAGAGCCTGCGACCGGTAATTTTGGCCCAAAAACATCTCTTCAGGACCAGCAAACCAGAACATTCGAAGCCTTGTGGAAGCACCTGGAAGATAATTACATTTACTTTGAAACCAGCGATGTGGATTGGAAAACCTTGCATACGAAATATTTGGAGCGAATCAACGCGGGGCTGACGGCAGACAAATTCAACAACTTAATGAAAGATTTGGGTGCAGAGCTTCCGGCGGGCAGTCTGGCGTACGAAACTCGCGCAGAACGCATCGAGGCAGATACCGTGGATAACTCCTCCTACGAAGGCATCGGCGCGTTCGTCGGCTTTAGCAAAGATCCTGAACCGCATATCGTTTTGCTGGCTGTGATGGATGGCTCTCCGGCTGAGCAGGCCGGACTAAAAGCGCATGATAGTATTTTAGAAATAGATGGAACCCCAGTCCAATTGGAAGAAGGGATCACCGCGATCAATCGCGTGCGCGGTCCGGCTGGCAGCTCGGTAACACTTAGCATCCAGAGTCCGGGCAGCACTGAGCGTTCAATCGCTGTGAAACGCGGAAAATTATCCAGTACTGGCAAACTCGAAGCAACGACTATCACAGGCACAAATTATGGATACCTGCTTTTCCCTCCTGTCAGTTATAGCACTCTATTAGACGATGTTACCAAAAGTCTTCAAACATTTAGCACCAATCGAACTCTGGAGGGTGTGATCCTTGATCTGCGAATTACAGGTTCAACCCGAGGCTGGCCGCTGGAAGACTTGTACAATATGTTTTATCATGGCACACTCGGTGAATTCTATAACCGTGATAAAAAGCAGTCCGTCGACGTGAAGGGGCAGGATGTATTCAACTCTCAAAAAGTTCCGCTGGTCATCCTGGTTGGACAGAATACAACCGGTTTTCCGGAGATTCTTGCGGGCAGCCTTCAGATGCATAAAAGGGCTACCGTGATCGGCGAAACAACACCGGGCGCCATCGAAACCTCCTCGTCGTATTATCTGCCGGATGGCTCAGAGGCATTTATTGAAACGACATCCTTTGTGCTGCCCAATGGCGACGAAATTGGAACGACCGGCGTTGTTCCAGACATCTCGTTGCAGCAGGGGTGGGACGAAGTCCTGCCCAACAATGATCCGGTCCTCGATCGGGCGGTTCAATATCTGGATGAACAACAATGAAAAAATTACTGGCTTTTGCTCTTAGCGCGTTGTTACTGGCGTCCTGTTTGCCCAAGGATGTGCAAATTCCGCAAAGCCCCCTGCTTTCGACGCTTGAACGAAAATCGGGTTTAATCTCCTATATTGGCTCGGACGGAAACATGTACGTTTCCGATCAGGGCGGCGGACATCTCAAGAAACTCACGAAAGATGCGGTCATTCCCCAGAGCCAAACCGATCCATTGCTTTATTATCAATATCCAACCTGGTCACGGGATGGGAGTCAGCTCGCTTTCATTGGCTTAAAATCGGATGGTTCGCAGACCCAGTCAACAGTGATGGTCGCCAATATGGATGAGGACTCGGTAAATGAAATTTATAAGAGTGAGAGTGAACATCCTATTTATTTGAATTGGTCTCCGGATAATGCGAATCTAAGTTTTATCTCCACCAATGGTTCAGGACAGAACATGATCCTGCAAAGTATTCCTGCCCACGGTGGAGATCGAACCATTCTAGATACCGGTTCGCCATATTACTGGTCGTGGGCACCAGATGGTCACGAGATGATCGTCCATGCGGGCGGTACGGCTGCTTCGGCACCTGAACATATTGCTTTTCTCAATGTGAATTCCTCAACCGTCACCGAACAGGGGCTGGATGAGACTTCTGCTCCCTTCCAAGCCCCGGCTTGGTCACCGGATGGGAGTCGCATCGCTCTTGCGCGGGCCGCCGAGCTACAAAATGAGATTGTGGTCACGGACACTGCCGGGCAAAACCCCAAAAAGGTTGGCACGTTCGCCGGCAAGACCGCTTTTGCCTGGTCCAGTGATAGCACCCGGCTGGCTTATATCGATGGCGATCAGGCCCTGAGTGCCGGGACATTTGGCCCTTTGCATGTCATCGATCTAGAAACATCCAAGGAAATGGTTGAAGACGGAAATATTATTGCCTTCTTCTGGTCACCCAGCGGAAAAGAACTTGCTTATTTCGTTCTGCTGCAGGCCAATGCTGATTCTTCGGGTGGGTCGTCAGGTGGTTCTGGTTCAGCCCAGACGACTCCACAATACGTCCTTCAACTGCATGTGTTGGACGTGACCACCGGCGACAGCCGTGAACTATTCACCTACCAACCCACACAACAATTCCTCAGTGTCCTGCCCTACTTCGATCAATATCATCAATCTGTCACGATCTGGTCGCCGGACAATAATAATCTGGTCCTGTCCTTTTTAGATAACTCTGGAAATCCGGGCATCGCAGTGGTGGCAGCTTCCGGCAAATTGCAACCGCGTATTCTGGCGCAAGGATATTTAGCTTTCTGGTCGTGGAAGTAGATTTGGATTCGACCCCAACAGTTTGCTGTCGGATTCTCAGCAGCAAGTCGCTGGATTCCAAAGATAAAAGACAGGCTGAGATTTTCATCTCAGCCTGTCTTCGTTTTACTCGACTTTTGCTTTCGCTCTGGCCTTTGACTTTGCTTTTGCCTTCTTAGCTTCTACGGGAACTTCTTCCTTCTTATTCCCGTTACCATTGCTACCGTTGTTAACGATGGTTTCTTCCACAAGAGACTTCAACAACAATTCGCTATCCATGGGCTGATCGTTTGTCGCTGCGGAGCGGATGATCTGAATACACTGTTTGCCAGTCAGATCGTTTCTATCTAATAATGCCTGAGCAACAGCGTGTACTTCCGCTGAATGAGTTAACAAAACCTGCTCTGTCTGTTCTTCGAGTTTTCTCCAGAATTTTTCAACAAGTTCCGTCTTCTCTTTGCCAACTGACATTCCCGGCTGCAACTGCATATCCAATGGAGGGCCGAAATAGCCGTAATGTGCCAACTGCCAAAGGCGGGCACGCACATTCTGGAAATCGCTTGTAGCGCCTGTCCAATATTCACCGAGGAAAAGCTTGGTCGCGACATGCCCGGCCATGGAAACAAGAATATCCGCAACGAATGTACGCAAAGGCAGGGCATAGATATCATAATTCGGCACAGGCAACACATAACCCAGGGCCTCAGAGCGCCGGACGATACTCACCCGTACAATGCGTTCATCCGGACGCAGGTAATACTGCACAATCGCATGTCCCGCTTCGTGATAAGCCACCTGCCGGCGCTGATCCTCTTCCATTTCTTCAATCGGGTTTTCCAGACCCATCGCCTGTTCCTGGAAGGCAAGTTCTATATCATGCTGAGCCACGCGCTCGCGTCCATCGAACAACGCCAAACGGACAGAGTCCTTCATAATCGCAGACATAATTCTGGCGGGCGTCGCCCAGGCAGTGTCACTGACAATTGCTTCGATATCTACACTCTCATCCGTTTTGATTTTGTTCAAATAGTATTTCACCATCTCACGACGACCACCACGGTCAGGCTTATTCACCACAACCGTTCGGTCAAATCGACCAGGACGAGTGAGCGCAGGGTCAAGCACATCCGGCCTGTTTGTGGAACCCATAAATAGAATGTGCCAATCGCGCGGGGGCACGGGTTTACCGCGGAGTTGATACCAGCGGGCGCGCAACTTTTCCCAAGAGGACAATTCGTTGATACCATCCATTTCATAGAGCAGGCGAGTGAGCGCCCCCGTACCGCCGCCCATTCCCATCATGCCACCCATCCCCATCCCCATGCCGGTTTGCCCGCCGCCCATCACGCCACCGCGCGACATGCCCACCGCGTCAATCTCGTCAATATAAGCAATGCAGGCGCCATATTCACGTGCCATTTTACGAGCCTGGCCAATGAAGCGGATCATCTTAAGCACATCCACGCCCATGAACATGGCACGAAAGCCTGAACCTTCAATGGAGATAAATGCGATACCTGCCTCACCTGCCATGGCTTTTGCCAATAGTGTTTTGCCAGTACCGGGTTCTCCATAAAGTAACAACCCGTTGATAAATTGACCACCCATCTTCTGGAACTGGCCGCGGTCCGAAAGCAGGGAAATCCACTGCCGCACCATTTTGATGAGGTTTGGCTGACCTTTGTAATCATCGAAAGTGACCTGCTTCGGATCACCCGGCCGAATGATCTCGACCCGTGATCGCGCCATAAACCAGAAGATCGCTACGAACTGAATCACAACGAATGAGATCGCAAAAAGGATCCGTGCTGCAAAACTCAGGATTACAAGGATAATATTCAGGACTTCGGGACTAATAATCGCCCAGTAGATAAGTCCATTAAACGCAGCCCAACCCAAAATGCCGAAGAAGAAGCGTACAGGCTTGCCAGAGGCCGCCCAAATAAAGACACGCAATTGAATGTAGATAAATAATAACGCAAGAAGCAGATATCCAATGATGATCAAGCCGTTGACGACCATGATCCGAGCGTTGGTTGAAACTATTGACATGGAAACAAGTACATTCACAAACGCCCACAAAAACAGGCCGAGCACCGTCCAAAGACGCCAGGCACGGATGTTGCTAACCACATATCCCAGCGCGCCCAGCGATAGTGGATTCAGCCACCAGGCGATCGCAATGCCTAATGCCAGGACAGATCCGCGACTTGAGCGCGTAGCATTCGAGGTCACAAACCAAATGACCGGAGCAGAAACAAAAAGAGTGATAAGCAGGCCCAGCACCCAGCCAATAGCCCCATAAAAATCCGTGGAAGCCCTTGCCATGGAGGCCATACGCGCCTTTTTTGACCCCTCACCACTTTGAATTGGAACAAGCTTGGCATCTGCACCCTTTGGAGATAATTCCGTCGCGGACATAAGTCACCTCATAAGTTGCTTTGAACGATTTCAAAAGAGTGTACCCCAAAAAGGTTAAGGGTACAATGCAGGGAAAAAATTCTCATTCATCCTTAATTCTTTAACATCGTATTAAATTCTGGACGCCAAACTACGCGAATTCTTACATCATATTGCTTTGCTCTNCAAACCACAAAAGTTACATCTCGAGAGGACTGGATGAAACTCGCTAAAAAGCGATGGATGACCACCGTCTCGCGCACAGCCTGTGACGATTTCCACCATAAAAAACCTTTTCTCAGCCTCAGGGATGCAAAAGCGAGTCAAATAAAACATGGAATCCAAACAACTTTCCTTGCATCATCTTGTTCAATTCCCGGCTCCGACCCAAAGCCAGGAGTCTAATATTCTTTACCCAACCATTCTTGCTTTACACGGACGCGGCAGCAATGAACAGGACCTCATTGGACTTGCGTCTCACCTTCCAGGGGGTCTGTTCTGGATCAGTCCACGCGCTCCCTTCACACTCGGGCCTAATTCCTATGAATGGTTTCGCGTAAAAATCATTGGCAGACCTGATCCTGAACAAGTAGCCTCTGCACTGGAAACGATCGATCATTTCATTGACGAAATTCTCACTGTCTATCCCATCGACCCACAAAAATTATTTTTGCTTGGGTTTAGTCAGGGCAGCCTTCTTGCCCTGTGTTATGCGTTAGGTCATCCTGCCCGCGCTGCAGGTGTTATCGCACAATCGGGATATATTCCCAGGCATGTAAATCTGGAAATCAATGAAACCGATGTAAAGAATACACCTTTTATCCTTACACATGGTGAACAGGACGCCATGATCCCAATTGATTGGGCTCGTACCAGTCGTGATTTTTTGCAAAAGTTAGGGGTCTATCTTTCTTATTATGAATTTCAAATGGGGCACACAGTGAGCATGGATTCGCTAGAGGTCATATCTACCTGGCTGGAGAAGCAACTCAGACAGTGAATTCAAATTCTTTATTTTCTCTACTTGCAAAAGCGATTGAGGCACGCGCCTCCTTATTTGATACGCGGCATGAAATGGCATTCCGGCTCTTTAATGGGTTCACTGAGGGCGAGCCGAATCTTGTAGTTGATCTGTATGCATCCACGCTTGTGGTCCATAACTATGCCGATGCTCCCACACACGGAATGTTGCTGGTGCAGCAAGCAGGACAATTTCTACAAGAAAAATTGGTTTGGCTACGCGCTGGGATTGTAAAAACCCGAAATGGCAAAACACAAGAAGAAAAACGAGGACAACTCTTCTTTGGTAAAACGCCGGATACCAAAATCAAAGAACATGGCGTCTGGTATGCCATTGACCTGGCGATGAACCGCGATGCAAGCCTCTACCTCGATACACGCAATTTACGAAAGTGGCTGATCGAACACATGCGAGACAAAACCATTCTCAACAGCTTCGCTTACACAGGCAGTTTGGGAGTCGCGGCGCTGACGGGTGGAGCGAAGCGCGTCGTTCAGCACGATCTTAATCGTCAATTTTTGAATGTCGCAAAGACATCTTACACATTGAACGGCTTCCCAATCCAAAAAAAGGATTTCATCACGGCCGATTTCTTCACCTTGGTAAGTAAGTTCAAACGCACACAGGAAACTTTTGATGGTGTCATCATCGATCCCCCATTCTTTTCTACCACTGCAAAGGGCAAAGTGGATCAGGTCCATGAAAGCGCGCGGTTGATCAACAAGATTCGTCCACTGATCCATGATGGAGGAACATTGATCGCGATCAATAACGCGCTGTATGTCAGTGGAAAAGAATATATGCAAACACTTGAAGAACTTTGCGAGGATGGATATTTACAGATCAAGGAATTGATCCCTGTTCCAGAAGATTTCACAGGTTACCCTCAAACGCGAGCTGGAACACCGATCACTGATCCAACTCCATTCAATCATTCCACAAAAATAGCAGTATTGGAGGTGAAGCGGAAGAATAGTTGAATGAAACCGTGCGAAGGTTGAGTTAAATCAATTCGATTATTAAGAAAACCTTCGCAAGGTTCTAATGACAAGTCAGATGTATAATTAGAACATCTGTCCAGGATGGTAAGAAAAGCTGAGGAGAAATTTATGTCACATCCACTGGTTGACCAATTCCGCTTCACCCGCAGTGAATGGCTGCGCGGCCTCGAAGGTGTTTCTGAAGAAGATGGTGCCTGTCACTTCGGACCGATGAACTGCATTAGCTGGACGGTGGGACATCTCGCCTGGCATGAACAACGCACCTGGTTGACCAGACCGCAAAATATCCTTCTCTTCCCAAAACTAAATGTACTCTTCGCCTATGGGGCGCCCATGAGTACGCCCTCATTTGCCGAAATGCTCGAAACATGGCATGCTGTAACGCAAACTGCTGATCCCTTTCTTGATTCACTAACAACAGAGAATCTCCAAAGGGATTTGCTGCTCGATGGAGAGCCTGTTGGGCAGACAATTGGCTCGGCCTTACGACGCGTTACGTATCATTACTGGTATCACATTGGCGAGATCCAGGCCATTCGTCAGATCCTCGGGCACGCGAACCTGCCAGAGTACGTCGGCGATATTGAAACGGAAGCACCTTACCGTCCAGAATGATCGGAAGTTTATCCAAATGAATATTACAAAGACTTTGCACGTCACCAATCGCAGGGACTGGCGCAAATGGCTGCGCGAGCATTACAAAACCGAAAAAGAGATCTGGCTGGTCTATTACAAAAAGGAAACGGGCAAGCCGCGCATCCTCTATAACGATGCAGTAGAAGAAGCGCTTTGCTTCGGTTGGATTGATAGTACCGCCAAATCGCTGGATGAAAAACGAACAGCACAAAGATTTTCGCCCAGAAAATCGAAAAGTCCCTATTCACCAGCCAATAAAGAACGGTTGAGAAAGCTGCTCAAGCAACACAAGGTACTCAAAGAAGTGCGTGAAACATTGAGGGATATTTTGGAGGAGAAATTTGAGATCCCGGCAGATATCCTGGAAGCAATTAAAACGAACCAGGACGCGTGGAAGCACTTCCAGAAGTTTTCCGATGCCTACAAGCGGATCCGGATCGGGTTTATTGAAGGCGCTCGAAACCGGCCTAAAGAGTTCAACAAACGTTTACGCTATTTCATCAGGATGACTGAGAAAAACAAGCAATATGGATTTGGGGGAATTGAAAAACATTATTAAAATGCACTGAGTATGCAACGCGAAGCACCTTGATTTTTTTAAAGGATAATTGTATAGTAAAATTAGACAAGTTTTATCCGTTTTTATACGGTTATTTCTCACTGAACAATTTCATGAGTCAGAATTCATTCCCAAAAGAGCTAGGCAAGTTGTATGTGCAGGTTGCCAAGCTGACTCACGGGGTCAAACAATTCAGTAAAGTTTAAAGCAAAACTATAGAGCCCTTTTAGAGATGCGGATGGCAAACCAATTCCTCATGACTGTCTTGAGAGCAGACATTCGAAACATGCTGCAAGCTTCCATAACTGTCCAAATTTACTATTTTAATATGATATGAAGACAGATAGTGTTCACATATGAACTCATCTTTACCAAAAATTACGATTCCCAATTTCACTCCTGAAGAAAAACAGGGATTACAGGATTATTGGAATCTATATGAAATCCATCGAGAAGAGATCAACGCTCAACTGGCAGAGATGGCGATCCATCACCCGGAGTTTAAACTTATTCTGCAAAACACGGCTGCTCAGCCCAGCCCTGAAGAGCAAGCTAGGAATCGAGATATCCAAAAGAATGCGATCTTTCAGGATGATTGGGAACCTTACCTGAAAAACCTGCAGCGCCAGGGAATGGGTTATGCCCAATCCGGCTTAAGTTTCCATGCCTGGTTTGAACTTGTTGACGCGTTTCGGAAATATATGACGCCGTACCTGCTGCAGGCCTTTGGTGAAGAACCTGAGCGTTTGCTCTCTTCGATCAATGGCATGGATAATTTGCTTGACACCGCCATGAGCGTAATCGGCGATGCCTATCTCGAAATGAAACAGCAACTGATAAGGCAGCAGGAAGAAACGGTCCGTGACGCGGAGAGGCAAAAACAAAATGAAAAGAGATTCCGCGGCCTGCTCGAAGCAGCTCCTGACGCGATGGTGATCGTCGATCCGGAAGGCATGGTTATCATGGTCAATGCTCAAACAGAAAAAGTTTTCGGGTATCAGCGCAATGACCTGTTGGGCAAACATGTTGAACAATTGGTCCCCACGCGCTTTCGGGATGTTCATCCTTTCCACCGCAATCAATATGGAAAGAATCCACGCGTGCGACCGATGGGCGTTGACCTCGAACTTTATGCGCTCCGCCAGGATGGGACTGAATTTCCTGTGGAAATCAGCCTGAGTCCCATGGAAACAGAGGAAGATAATTTAATCATTGCTGCAATCCGGGATATTACAGAACGGAAACGGGCTGAGGCCCGATTCCGCGGCCTGCTCGAATCCGCCCCGGACGCGGTAGTGGTAGTGGATCAACAGGGCGTGATTCAATTGGTGAACTCACAAACGGAGAAACTGTTTGGCTATGACCGCGTTGAAATTGTGGGACAGCCTGTTGAGGGGCTTGTGCCAAAGCGCTTTCGCAAAAAGCATGTCAGACACCGTGAAGGGTATTACGTTGAACATCCTGTGCGCCCCATGGGAATCGGCTTGGAATTATTTGGCTTGCGAAAGAACGGCAGTGAATTTCCCATTGAGATTAGCCTCAGTCCGCTGGAAACAGAAGGCGGTCTTCTGGTGAGCGCCGCGATCCGCGATGTGACCAAACGCAAGCGTATGGAAGAGGACGTGCAGAAACTGAACGAGGATCTGAAACAGCGCGCAGCCCAATTGGAAGCCGCCAACAAGGAACTTGAAGCGTTCAGTTATTCTGTTTCGCATGATTTACGCGCGCCATTACGAAGTATCGATGGCTTCAGCCATGTTCTATTGGAAGATTACAGTGATCAGCTTCCGGATGAGGGACGCAACTATCTGGAACGGGTGCGTGCTGCTGCCCAGCGTATGGCAGTCTTAATCGATGATTTACTCAATTTATCGCGTCTTACGCGGACTGCATTGCAACCGAAGTTTATTAACTTAAGCAGGATGACTGAAGAAATCGCAAATGGATTACGGGAAAGCCAACGTGAACGGCAAGCCTCGTTTTCCATTGCTCCGGACCTGATGGTGGAGGCCGATCCACATCTCATGCATATTGTTCTGGAAAATCTATTGAGTAACGCGTGGAAATTCACATCCAAACGGGAGCAGGCAGTCATCGAGTTCGGCCAGAAGGCCCATGTGAAAGAACGCACGTTTTATGTGCGTGATAACGGCGTCGGATTCAACATGGAGTATGCTGATAAATTATTTGGCGTTTTTCAGCGTTTGCACTCCGTGAGTGAATTCCCGGGGACTGGCGTTGGTCTGGCAACTGTTCAAAGGATCATTTCCATCCATGGTGGGCAGATATGGGCGGAAAGCGTTGAAGGACAAGGAACCACTTTTTACTTTACTCTTTAACGGAGAGAATTGATGGAACATAAAATGATACTTCTTGTGGAAGATAACCCGGACGATGAAGCATTAACACTGAGAGCGCTCAAGAAAAACAATATCGGGAATGAACTTGCCGTGGTACGAGATGGTGCTGAAGCTCTGGATTTTCTGTTCTGTACAGGTTCCTATGCCAGCCGTAATCCACAGGATTTGCCGCAGGTCGTTTTGCTGGATCTAAAACTTCCCAAGATCGATGGTCTGGAGGTATTACGCCGCATCCGTGCGAACGAGAAAACGCACCTCCTTCCGGTAGTTATTCTTACATCGTCGAAGGAAGAACAAGACCGTCTGAATGGCTATAGTCTGGGAGCGAATTCATACGTTCAAAAACCTGTGGATTTCGATCAATTTATTGGAGCTGTTCGGCAGCTGGGTCTGTACTGGCTTATCTTGAATGAGGCTCCGCCAAGATGAGGTAAATGGGAACGCACTTAAGGATTCTACTAATTGAAGATTCCGAGGATGATGCTCGGTTGGTATTACGGGAAATACAGCATGGTGGGTATGATGTGGAGTCCGAACGTGTAGAGACAGCAGATGCCATGCGGGCGGCGCTTGCGCGTCAAGCCTGGGATCTGATCATCTGTGACTTTTCACTGCCGCGTTTCAGCGCTCCCAATGCACTTGAATTACTCAAAAAAAGTGATCATGACCTGCCCTTTATTATTGTTTCCGGCACAATTGGAGAGGAAAGTGCGGTCAATGCATTAAAAGCGGGGGCTCACGACTTTATTATCAAAGGGAATTTTGCTCGACTGATCCCAGCCATCCAGCGCGAATTGAAGGAAGCGGAAGTCCGTCGCGAACGACGGGAACGCGAGCGCGAACTGGAGGCGATTGCCTCCGTGAGCTCCAAGCTGCGTAAGGCAAAAACATTGGAAGCAATGTTTTCCCATCTGTTGGAGCAAGCTTTAAAGCTGATTGAAGCAGAAGCCGGAAGCATTTGGTTATACGACTCAACCAGTGAGATGATTGAGCTGAAAACGCAGCGAGGCTGGAATGAAGAATATATAGGGTCTTCCTATAAAGTAGGGGAAGGCATTCCAGGGCTTGTGGTAAAACTTGGAAAAGCGATTGTGGCACGCGAATTTCACGATGACCCCCAAGTGACGGACGAAAACCGAAACCAGATCCCCAAAGGGGTCGGAGGAGCTTGTGTCCCGCTGCATGCGGAAGATAATATTGTGGGCGTGATGTTTATTAATGTCGCTTTGCCGCGGGAACTTACCAGGGGCGAGATACGCATCCTAAATGCGCTGGCAGAGATCGGTGGAAATTCCATCCACCGTATGTATCTGCATGAACAAACGATCAAACAGTTGGATCGTTTGGCGGCGCTTCGGTCGATTGATCTTGCCATTAGCAGCGTTTTCGATTTGCAGATCACGCTGACGATCTTAATTAATGAGGTGATCAAACAATTGAATGTGGATGCCGCGTCCGTCCTGTTGATCCAGGCAGGCAGCGGCAGGCTGGAATATGTAGCCGGGCAGGGCTTCTATACTCACAAAATTGAGGCAACCAGTCAGCGCATCGGACAGGGCAATGCCAGCCGGGCTGTCATCGAACGCCATATTATTGAAATTCCTGATTTGACCACCTACACGGGGAAATTTATGCGGGCACAATTACTCGCCGAGGAGGATTTCGTTTCCTATTATGCGGTTCCCTTGATCTCGAAAGGGGAAGTAAAAGGCGTATTGGAAATCTTCAACCGTTCGCGGCTAAACCCGGATCGTGAATGGTTGGATTTTCTCGAAACCCTCGGAGGGCAAACCGCCATTGCCATTGAAAACTCGATCCTGTTCCAGGATCTACAACGCTCCAATTTCGAACTGGCCCTGGCTTATGATGCCACCATCGAAGGCTGGTCACGTGCGCTCGATCTGCGTGACAGGGAAACGGAAGGCCATACCCAGCGCGTGACAGACCTGACTCTAAAGCTGGCTCGCAAAATGGGTCTGAGCGAAGAGCAGCTTATTTTGATCCGGCGCGGAGCCCTCCTGCATGATATAGGAAAAATGGGCATACCAGATCACATTCTGCTTAAACCTGAAGAGCTCACAGATGAAGAGCAACAACTTATGAGGCAGCATCCTCAACTGGCGTACAAGATGCTTGAGCCCATCGCATATCTGAGAGATGCCTTGAACATCCCTTATTGTCATCATGAAAAATGGGACGGGACTGGATATCCAAATAAATTATTGGGCACCCAAATTCCACTTGAGGCGCGTCTCTTCACCATTGTGGATGTCTGGGATGCAATCACAACTGACCGCCCTTATCGCAAAGGCTGGTCCAAGAAAAAAGCGTTGAAATATATCCGTGAACAAAGCGGAAAAGACTTTGATCCTAAAATGGTTGAAATATTTTTGCAGGAGATTGGGGAATAACGCAATTTATAGAATAAGCCTTGCGAAGGTTCTTTATAAGAATGCTGATCTCCTCCATACCACCCTTCGCAAGGTTAATTAAAGCAACTGGCCCTGTTCATAATTTTCGCGGTCGACCTCGTTCCATGGCAGGGGTGGGAGATTGACTTCCTTCTCAACCTGTCCATAAAGCTTTCTGCACAACCAGGGTGCCGCGAAATTATTTGGCGAATGACAAAACATGTAAGCATCCGCGCCCTGCTGCAGCTGTGGAATAAAGTAATTTGCCCATTCTTCGAGATAAGGATTGTTAACCTCAATTTCGGGATGACCGATATAGCGCACAAAGATGAAATCGGAGGTGCGCTTCGGTACGACGGGGACGTCTGGTTTGCGCTCCCGAGCCTCGAGCAAACTCTGATAAACCGATCCCACTAAAATCTCGTCCCCATTTAGGTCACGGATCGGGCGTGTGTCAATTGTCACGCGTGCCATATTGTGCTCAGACAACAATAGATTCAAAGACTCATCGTGAGGCGAATCAAACCAATCCAAGTGACGGACTTCGACAGCAAGGCGCACCGCGGGC
>Ga0065707_10081805_pt1 | contig 38502 bp, 39 predicted proteins | sample SwiRhicommuniRL3_FD_59094 | JGI IMG/M metagenome (GOLD analysis project Ga0065707, IMG submission 59094) | Switchgrass rhizosphere bacterial communities from Rose Lake, Michigan, USA - RL3 v2 (version 2) | ecosystem: Host-associated > Plants > Roots > Rhizosphere > Soil | place: East Lansing...
CGTCTCCGCCATCCGAAAAGATACCGAAGCCGTCGCCAGCGAAATCGAACAACTCGCCTCCGGCTTCTCTCAAGTGGATGAAAAGCTGGGGGACCTGGAACGGCGGACGGGTAGCTTCCTCTCGCACATGGCGGCCTGACGCCTTGAGGCTTTGCGGCGTGGCGAATTTCGCCTAGTCGCCGGCGCGGAAGGTGGCCGCGCATGACCGAAGACGCCGGAAGCTGGAAGATCAGCCTGCCTTGCACGCAGGCCGAAGCCCAGATGATCGCGATTGCTGACCCGATCGAGGGCCTGCCGGTTCTGCTGACCCGCGAGGTGGATCCGGTCAGTCCGGATAAATGGGTGGTTGAAGCCTATCTCGCGGCCAAACCGCGCGCCGATCAACTGGCCGGGTTGCGGGCGTTGGCGCCAAGCGCGGACAGCGCATCGCCGACGGTCGAATGGGTTCCCCCGGAAGATTGGCTCACCGTCTCGCAGGCCGGTATCGAACCTGTCAGTGCCGGCCGTTTTTTCGTCCACACCGCCGCGCATGCCGACACCGTTCCAGGTGACGCAATCGCATTTCGAATCGAGGCAGGTCGCGCTTTCGGGACCGGCCAGCATGAAACAACCACCGGCTGCCTGCTGACTCTTGACCAGATCAAGCAGCAAGGCGCGCGCTTCACCAACATCGCGGATATCGGGACGGGCACCGGCCTTCTCGCCTTCGCCGCGCTCAGCCTGTGGCCTCGCGCCAGGGTTGTCGCCTCCGATATCGATCCGATCGCGATCGAGGTTGCCGCAGTCAATGCAGCGGCCAACGCGGTCCGGCTCGGTATCGGAGCGGGAGCGGTGGAGCTCGTCACCGCCCCCGGTCTCGCACATATCCGGCTGCGGCGCCGGGCGCCGTTCGATCTTGTCATCGCCAATATTCTTGCCGGGCCGCTGATCGATCTCGCCCCCGCACTGGCCGCATCGGTGGCGCGGGGCGGCACGCTGATCCTCGCGGGCCTGCTCGATCATCAGGCCGACGGCGTCGCGGACGCCTATCGCAGGCAGGGGATGCGTCTGGCGGGACGCTTGACGCTGGGCGGATGGCCGACATTGCGGCTCATAAAACGGCGCGGGGGCATCAGCCGGCGGCGGCCTGCCCGTCCAGCACCGCCCGAACCCGGTTCGCAAGCTGAGCGATGGTGAACGGCTTCGGCAGCAGCGCCACGCCGGGATCGAGAACGCCGTTATGGACCACGGCATTGCGCGTGTAGCCCGTCGTGTAGAGCACGCGGAGCTCGGGCAGCATTTGGCGGGCCTCATCGGCCAGCTTTCGCCCGTTCAACCGAGGCATCACGATATCGGTCAGCAGCAGCGAAATATGCGGATGCTGACGGATCACTTCCAGGCCATGCATGCCGTCCGATGCCGAGATCGTCGTGTAACCCAGCTCGCGCAGGGCCTCGACCGCGAAGTGGCGCACGCGCTGTTCGTCCTCGACAACCAAAATGACTTCCTGGGCACTTCCATGTGGCAGGCTTTCCGAAGCGGGATCACTGGTTTTAACGGTCGCCGGGCCGATATGTCGCGGCAGGTAAAGTTTGACGGTGGTACCTTCGCCGATCTCCGAATAGATCGATACGTGACCGCCGGATTGCTTGACGAAGCCGAACACCTGGCTGAGCCCCAGGCCCGTCCCTTTGCCCACGCCCTTGGTGGTGAAGAAGGGCTCGAATGCCTGCTCCACCACATCGGGCGCCATGCCGGTGCCGGTATCGGTGACGCATAGCACGACATATTGCCCAGGCTCGACTTCGTCGCGCGTGGCCGCATAGGCTTCATCGAGATGGCTGTTCGCCGTTTCTATCGTCAGGCGCCCGCCCTCCGGCATGGCATCACGCGCGTTGACGGCGAGGTTCAGCAACGCATTTTCAAGCTGGCCGGGATCGGCGAAGGTGCTCCAAAGGCCGCCGGCCAGAATCGTTTCTACCGCGATATGCTCGCCAAGCGTGCGATGCAGCAGCTCCGACATGCCGGACACGAGCTTGTTGGCGTCAAGCGCGAGGGGCGCCAGCGGTTGCTGCCGGGAAAAGGCCAGCAGCCGCGCGGTGAGTGTCGCCGCGCGCTGGGCGCCCTCGCGCGCATTCTCGATGGACTTGAGCGCGCGCTCGGGATCCTTGTCCATGCGCCGCTCGGCGAGATCCAGGTTGCCGATGATGATCGCCAGCATATTGTTGAAATCGTGAGCGATGCCGCCGGTCAACTGACCCATCGATTCCATCTTCTGCATTTGGCGCAGGCGTGTTTCGGCTTCTTCCCTGGCGCGCATTTCGTTCTGGGCGGTGGTGGCGGCCAGCCGGGCCTCGTCGCGTGCCTGCTCGACCACCCGATAACGGCGCCGCGCTTCGAACACGATTCCGGTCGCGACCGAAATGATGAGAAAGAGCGAAACCAACATGCCGACTGTCAGCATCCAGACGGCACGTTGGACGCCGGCGATCCGGTCGCCAAGCAGGTTCTGCTCGACATGCTTCATGGCACCGACCTGCTTGCTGATCTCCTGGGTGACCGCGCGGCCGGGCAGATTGCTGCCCATGGCCTGCAAGGCATTCGCCTCGTTTCGCTGGACGAGCGTGATGCTCCGCCGGCCTAGCGCAATGCGCTGATCGATCAATTGCCTGAGCCGCTCGACATTATGTCTCTGAACGGGGTTGTCGCTCGTGAGCGCACGCACCCGTGCCAGCTTGTGCGAGAGATCGTTCGCGCTGAGTGTCAGATCCGCGATCATCTCGGGCCGGCGGGTGTTCACATATCCGCGTACCGCGGATTCGACCGCGCGTACCTTTTCGAGCACCTCGACCAGCGCGATCTCCACCTCGATGGTGTGGCGCACGCGCTCGTTGGCGGCCGCCTGCGCGCGAATGAGGAAAATGGAGCCGACAACGGCAAGCACCAGAAGCGCCAGCACGCCCAGCGAATAAACCGGTAGTCGCCGAAAGGGGTAGTTGGCTGGCATCCGGCTTTGCAGGTCCCCGCTTCGTTCTTGCCTTAAATCCCTGATTTCAAGCTTTGTTCAATCAGCATATTTGGGGAGGAAAGTCGATCAGCTTTCCGCTTCCAGTACAATGGCCTGCCAGCCAGCTTCGTCCACCACCTCGATGCCGAGCTCGGCCGCCTTCTTGAGCTTCGAGCCGGCACCTGGGCCTGCGATAACGAGATCGGTTTTGGCCGAAACCGAACCGGCGGTCTTGGCGCCGAGCGCCTCCGCCTGCGCCTTGGCTTCATCACGCGACATGGTCTCCAGGCTGCCGGTGAAGACCACGGTCTTGCCGCTGACCCGGGAGGCCTTCGTGCGGTGAACGACGTCCGCCGGAGCGACTCCGTTCGCGAGCAGCGCGGCAATAACCTCCTGATTGTGCGGCTCCGCGAAGAACGCGACGAGGGCGTCGGCGACTTCCGGGCCGATGCCGGGCGTCTCGATGACAGCCGCCATTTCCTTGGCCACGCGAAGGCGGAATTTCTCGTCGCTCTCGCCGATCGCGGGCTCCATCTCGGCACGGCGGGCGATCGCGGCATCGATGATGGTCCGGAGACCCTCCAGCGAGACATAGCGCCGGGCAAGATCACGCGCCGTCACCTGCCCGACATGGCGGATGCCGAGCGCGAACAGCAGGCGATCGAGCGGGCGTGTCCGGCTTTCGTCGATCGCCTTGATCAGATTGCGGATCGAGGTTTCGGCCCAGCCTTCCCGCCCGATCAGCTTTTCAGGCGTCAGGGCGTAGATGTCCGCCGGGGAATGGATCAGCCCGTCGGCGAAGAAGCTTTCGACATGGGTGCCGCCCAGCCCCTCGATATCCATCGCGTTGCGCGAGACGAAATGGCGCAGGCGCTCGACCCGCTGGGCGGGACAGATCAGCCCGCCGGTGCAGCGAATATCGACCTCGCCCTCCTCGCGCACCGCTTCGGAACCGCATTCGGGGCAGCGGTCGGGGAAATGCCAGGCCTCGCGCGGCTCATCTCGCGTAAGGTTCTCGACGATCTGCGGGATGACGTCGCCAGCGCGCTGGATGACGATACGATCGCCGGGGCGGACGCCCAGCCGTTCGATCTCGTCGGCATTGTGGAGCGTGGCGTTCTGCACGACCACGCCGCCGACGGTGACGGGTTTCAGCCGCGCGACCGGGGTGAGCTTGCCGGTGCGGCCAACCTGGATATCGATCCGCTCCAATGTTGTCTGGGCGCGCTCCGCGGGAAATTTGTGCGCGATCGCCCAGCGCGGCGCCTTGGCGACAAAGCCGAGCCGTTGCTGCCAGTCGAGGCGATCGACCTTATAGACGACCCCGTCGATGTCGAACGGAAGATCGGCGCGCTCCGCCTCGATCCGGCGATAATGGGCAAGCGTCTGCTCAACCGTTGTCGTCCGCGCGAACAGGCCGGTGTCGCGGAAGCCCCAGCCGACGATCGCGGCGACGACGTCCGCCTGCGTCTCGCCGGGGATCGCGCTCGCCTCGCCCCAACCATGCGGGAAGAATCGCAGTGGCCGCGCCGCCGTCACTGCCGCATCCTTCTGGCGCAGCGATCCGGCGGCGGCGTTGCGCGGATTGGCGAAGATCTTGCCGCCGCTCTCGGCCTGCTGCTTGTTGAGCGTCTCGAAGTCGCCGCGATCCATGTAGATCTCGCCGCGGATCTCGAACAGATCGGGTGCCCCGGGGGGCAATGTCTTTGGGATTTCCCGATCGGCGATGGTCCGGACATTGGCGGTGACATCCTCGCCGACCTGACCGTCGCCGCGCGTCGCCGCCTGGACGAGCTTGCGGTTCTCGTAGCGGAGCGAACAGGATAGGCCGTCGATCTTGGGTTCAGCGGTCAGCGCGATCTCGGCATCCTCGGCAAGATTGAGGAAGCGGCGGACGCGGCCGACGAAATCGGCGATATCCTCGTCCACGAAGGCGTTGTCGAGGCTGAGCATAGGCCGCGCGTGGGCGACCTTGGCGAGATGGCCGGCCGGAGCGGCGCCGACCATCCGGTTGGGGCTGTCGGCGCGAACGAGATGCGGATATGCCTTCTCCAGCGCATTGTTTTCGCGCACCAGCGCGTCGTAGTCCGCGTCCGAAATCTCGGGCGCGTCCTCGGTGTGGTAACGCTCATTATGATAAGCGATCAGCCTGGCGAGACGCTCAAGCTCCGCCGCAACTTCCTGTTCAGTCACGCCGCCTCCAGCAGCCGGCTGGCCTGGGCGCGGGCTTCGTCGGTGATCTGGGCGCCGGAGAGCATGCGGGCGATTTCCTCGCGGCGCTCGGTTTCGTCAAGGGCGTGGACGCTGGTGCGGGTGACGGTGCCGTCGCTTGATTTGGCGATCAGCCAGTGGCGGTCGGCGCGGGCGGCGACCTGGGGGCTGTGGGTGACGACAAGCAGCTGGGCGCTGTCCGCCAGCCGCGCGAGCCGCTCGCCGATCGCGCTTGCCACTGCGCCGCCGACGCCGCGATCGATCTCGTCGAAGATCATCGTCGTCGTCTGCCCTTCTTCCGCCAGCGCGACCTTGAGCGCGAGGATGAAGCGCGAGAGCTCGCCGCCGCTGGCGATTTTTATGAGCGGCGCGAACGGCGCGCCGGGATTGGTGGATATCTCGAACTCGATGCGGTCGCGGCCGGCCGGTCCCCATTGGCTGTCGGGCAGGCGCACGATCGCGGTGCGGAAGCGCGCGGCATCGAGCTTGAGCGGGGCCAGTTCCCCGGCGACGGCGACGTCCAGCCGTTGCGCGGCGGCCTGGCGGGCGTCCGAAAGGGCTGCTGCGGTCTTTTCATAATCTGCCCGCGCGGCCTTCGCTTCGGACTCGAGCTTTGCCAGCCCGGCGTCACCGGCCGCGATGCGCGCCAGCTTCTCGGCCAGTTCGGTGGTAAGGGCGGGCAGGGACTCGGGCTCGACGCGGTGCTTGCGGGCGAGGGCGCGGATGTCGAACAGGCGGGTCTCGACCGTTTCGAGACGATCGGGATCGAACTGGAGCGCGCGCACGGCCGCATCGAGCTTTTCCTCGCTGTCGCTGGCTTCGATCACCGCGCGGTCCAGCGCCGCCAGCGCCTCGCCGAGCAGGGGATGCTCGTGCGCGATGCGGTCGAGGCGCCGGGCGGCCTGACGAAGCTCGGCCAGCGCGCCTTCCGAACCGCCCAGATGCGCGACAACGGTCCCCAGGTCATCGGCGAGGCGCGCGCCCTTCTGCATCGCAGATCGCTCATCCGAAAGCGCCTGCTCCTCGCCCGGCTGAGGATCGACCGCCTTGAGCTGCTGCACAGCATGATCGAGCCATTCGCGATCGCGGGCGGCATTTTCCAGATCCTCGCGCGCCTGTTCCAAAGCGTCGGATGCCGCTTGCCAACGCTGCCAGGCCGAGGTGACCGCCGCCGTGTCGAGCCGGCCGAAGCTATCCAGCAGGGCGCGATGCCCGCGCGGGTTGATCAGCCCGCGATCGTCATGCTGGCCGTGGATCTCGACCAGCAAGGCGCCCAGCTCCCGCAGCAAGCCGGCGGATGCGGGCTGATCGTTGATGAAGGCGCGGCTGCCGCCGTCGGCCTTCAATTGGCGGCGAATGACGAGCGGTTCGCCCGGCTCGCTCTCAAATCCGTTGCCCGCGAGCAGCAGGTTGGCGGGATGGGCCGGATCGAGATCGAAGCTGGCGCTGACGCTGGCCTGCCCTGCACCATTGCGTACCAGGCCGTTGTCGGCGCGGGCACCGAGCGCCAGGCCCAGCGCGTCGAGCAAGATCGATTTTCCCGCGCCGGTCTCGCCGGTGAGCACGCCGAGCCCGGATGAAAATTCGAGATCGAGGGCTTCGATCAGGATGACATCGCGAATGGACATGGCGGTCAGCATCTGCGGGATGCTGTAGCCGATCCTTCAGCGCTGGGGAATTGGCGGCGCGCGGACTTTAACGGTTGCCGGGCACCCACGCGGCGAGCTGCTCGAACGGGATCGAGGTCTTGAAGGTGATTCCGGCGACATCGTCATGGCGCCACCGCACGATGCCCGTCAGTGGCGGCAGGCCGTCGAACAGCACGATCACCTCGTCGTCGATCTGGGCATCACCAGCCGGGCTGACCTTGGCGCCGCCCTGCGAAATGTCGTGAAGCTCGATCAACTGGTAATGTGCGCCGATCCTGATCCGGCCGCGGCGCTTGAGATCGAGGCGGGGTGCGCGGGCGACACGGCCCGAATCGCCGTCGCCGGGCTGCGGCGCCAGGATATCCGCGACATCGATCTTCTCGTCGAACTGTACGCCGATCTTCTTGTCACGCACCCAGACGATCGTGCCGCTGACGCTGCGCCCCGCCTTGAGCTCGATCTCGACCCGCTCATTCTGCTGATGCGCCGAATAAATATGCGCCATGAGGCCGCCGGAGGAGATGTTGCGGATCAGGCAAAGTTCCTGGCCCGCCGACGTCACAAGCTTGCCGACCCTGAAAACGCTCATATGGCGCTGATCGGCCCGGCGGTTGGATGCCTCGGCATCGGGAGATGAACCAGAAACACCTGGACCAAGCGACCCTTGACCTTCCAGCATTGACGTTCCTCTCGTGCAAATCTCGAGCGAACCGGCGCACGTAAAGCCGGATCGGGTTGTCTCTCCTATCAGGTAAATCGCATAATATCGTTAAAACAGCTATGATCAAAAGGGTAAATAACCGTAGAATCCGACGCTAAATCAAGCCCTTCAGTTGATCTAAATCACATCGCCCGCTCTTGTCGCTTTCTATGTGGACAAGGGCCAGTTCGGCGATCGCGGTTTTATCGCGCCTGCGCGGTCGTGCCGCCATCGATCCGGTAACGCGGCGCCGGAATGGCATTGACGCTCGCTCTGCAGGCCCTCCCGGCGCCCTTTTTCGTCACCATCTCGACCTCGCAAATAATGGGTCTGCACCCTAATGTCAGAAGGATGCAATCGGGCTCGCAACCACAAGGGGCCTCGTGGGTTGACAAGCGGTCGTGATCCGTTTGTTTCACATCAGTGATCTGCACTTCGGTGCCGAGGATCGGCTGGCCCTTGAGTGGTTCGAGCGGACCGTGGCCGCAGATAACCCCGACGCCATCATCGTCACGGGCGATCTCACCTTGCGCGCCCGTCCGAGAGAATTCCGGGCGGCGGCAGAGTGGCTGAAGAAACTTGGACGTCCGATCACCATCGAGCCCGGCAATCATGACCTGCCTTATTTCGATCTCTGGGCGAGATTTCTAGCGCCTTATGATCGCTTTCGCGCGGTCGAGCGCGCGATCGAAAAGCCACTTGAACTGGCGGGGGTGGCCGTCGTGCCGCTCAAGAGCACGGCCCGATTCCAATGGCGGTTTGACTGGTCGAAAGGGCATGTCGGGCGAAAAAGCCTTCGGAACACGTTGAGGCTGATCGCGGCCGTGCCGCGTGAACGGCGGATATTCGTCGCGACCCACCATCCGCTCATCGAAGCAGGCACCCGATCTTCCGCACGCACGCACGGCGGCGAGCACGCATTGCGCGTGCTGGCCAGGGCCGGCGTGCGAGCCGTGCTGACCGGACATGTCCACGATCCCTTCGACGTGACGCACGAGATCGACGGTCTGCCTATCCGCCTGATCGGTGCAGGTACGCTCTCCGAGCGCACGCGCGCGAGCGCGCCTTCTTTCAATGAAATCCGGGTAGAGGATGGGGGCTTCAAATCCATTCCGCGACGGATGGGCCTTTGTGGCTAGCCGTCAGCCGCCATAGTTCTTGAGCTCATCGCCGACGAGGCGGACGACGTGGAGGACGTTGGTCGATCCGGGCACGCCGAACGGCACGCCGGCCATCAGGACCAGCCGATCGCCGGCCTTGCCGACGCCGTGGCGCAGCGCCATCCGCTTCGACTTGCCGACCATCTCCTCGAAGCTCGCGACGTCTTTCGTGCGGACCGCGTGCGCGCCCCACAACAGCCCCAGCCGCCGGGCGGTTGCCAGCCTCGGCGTCAGCACCAGCAGCGGTACGATTGGCCGCTCACGGGCGAGACGGCGGGCAGTGGATCCCGAAAGGGTGAAGCAGATCGTCGCCGCGACCGGCACCGCCCGGGCAATGCTCTCCGCCGCTTCGGCCAGCGCGTCGGCGGTGGTCGAATCGGGCCGGGTGTCGGTGAAATGGACACGCGCCTGATAGCTCGGATCGGATTCGACCGATTGGGCGATGCGGTCCATCATCGTCACCGCTTCCTCCGGCCACGCGCCCGCCGCCGATTCCGCCGACAGCATCACAGCATCGGCGCCATCGTAAATCGCGGTCGCGACGTCGGACACCTCGGCCCTCGTGGGGCTGGGCGACGTGATCATCGATTCGAGCATTTGCGTGGCGACCACCACGGGGCGGCCCATGTGGCGGGCGGTGCCGACGATATGCTTCTGGAGCGGCGGCACCCGCTCGGGTGGCAGCTCCACGCCAAGATCGCCGCGCGCGACCATCACCGCGTCAGCCAGCTCGATGATCTCCTCCAGCCGATCGAGTGCCGACGGCTTCTCGATCTTGACCAGCAACGCCGCCTTGCCGCCGATCAGCCGCCGCGCCTCTGCGACGTCGTCGGGGCGCTGCACGAAGCTGAGTGCGATCCAGTCCGCGCCCTGATCCAACGCGAAGGTAAGGTCAGCCCGATCCTTCTCGGTCAGCGCCGCTAACGGAACCACCACATCGGGAACGTTGAGGCCTTTATTGTTGGACAGCGGCCCGCCGACCTCAATTCGCGTTGTGATCTTTTCGGGCTGCACGCGGGTGACCCGCAGCACCAGCTTGCCATCGTCCAGCAGCAGCCGCGCGCCTTTCTCCAGCGCCAGGAAGATTTCATGATGGGGCAATTCGACCCGCTTGGCATCGCCGGGTGTCGGGTCCCGATCGAGCATGAAGGTGCTGCCGGTTTTCAGCTCGACGCGCCCGCCTTCGAACTTCCCGACGCGCAGCTTCGGTCCCTGAAGGTCGAACAGGATGGTCGTCGCGTGGCCATATTCCTTTTCCAGCGCGCGGATGTTGGCGACGATCGCGGCCTTGTCCTCATGGCTGCCATGGCTCATGTTGATGCGGAAGGCGTCGGCGCCCGCCAGGAACAGTCGGCGGATCATTTCGGGCGACGCGCTGGCCGGCCCGAGCGTGGCGAGAATGCGGACCTTGCGCTTGCGGGGTGGAAAAAGAACGTGCACGAAATTCCCCTCGTGGCTTTTCGCGAGCGCCATAACCCCTAAATATGATGTTTGGCCATGGAGTTGAGCGATGAGCATTCCGGAAATCGACGATAAGGTGGCAGCTGCCGCATTTCGGCGCCTGTTGTCCCACCTTCAGCACCGGACCGACGCCCAGAATGTCGACTTGATGGGTTTGGCCGGATTCTGCCGGAACTGCCTGGCGGATTGGGCGAGCGAGGCGTCGGGCGGAACGTTGGACAAGGAAGCGGCGCGCCACGCCGTCTATGGCATGCCCTATGGCGAGTGGAAAAAGCGCCACCAGAGCGAAGCGACGCCCGAACAGCTCAAGCGGATGAACGACAGCGTGGCGAAAAATCACCGCGAGGATTTGCTCGACGAGGCGCTCGACGAGAGCTTCCCGGCAAGTGATCCGCCGGCGATGACCGAGCCGGGGCGCTGATCACGGCTTGAGCCGGCTCCCTTCGTCTCCTAAACGGCCGCTCCAAACCACCGTTGAGGAGTCGAATGTCCATGTCCGATAATGTTGCCGCCGATCAGTTGAGGCTCTTCATCGAGCGGATCGAGCGGCTCGAAGAAGAAAAGAAGGGCATGGCCGACGATATCCGTGATGTCTATTCCGAGGCGAAATCCCAGGGCTTCGATTCGAAGACGATGCGCGCGATCGTGCGGCTGCGGAAGATGGAGAAGGACGCGCGCGACGAACAGGACGCGCTGCTGGAAACCTACCGGGCGGCGCTTGGCCTGGCATAGGAGGAACGAGCCATGATTATCAGCACGACTACGGCGATCGAGGGGCGACCGGTTCGCGAGTATCTCGGCATCGTCACCGGCGAGGTGATCGTCGGCGCGAACATCTTCAAGGATCTGTTCGCCGGTATTCGCGATATCGTCGGCGGCCGCTCAGGCGCTTATGAGGGCGCGCTCCGCGATGCGCGGCGCACGGCGTTCGCCGAACTGGAGAGCGAGGCCAAGGATCTCGGCGCGGATGCGGTGATCGGGGTCGACATCGATTATGAGGTGATCGGCCAGTCGGGATCGATGCTGATGGTCTCCGTGTCGGGCACGGCCGTCCGGCTCAGCTGATATCAGGATAGAGTTGGGAGCAGGCGGCAGGAATGGCCGGTCACAGCAAATTCAAGAACATCATGCACCGCAAGGGCGCGCAGGACAAGAAGCGCTCGGCGCTCTTTTCCAAGCTCAGCCGCGAGATCACGGTCGCCGCGCGTTCGGGATTGCCCGATCCGGCGATGAACGCCCGGCTGCGCGCCGCCGTCATCGCCGCCCGCAAGGAGGGCATGCCCAAGGACAATATCGAACGTTCGATCAACAAGGCCGCGGGCAATGACGGCGATAATTACGAGGAAGTGCGCTACGAAGGGTTCGGCCCCGGCGGCGTTTCGCTGATCATCGAGACCCTGACCGACAACCGCAACCGCACCGCCACCAACGTCCGCACGATCGTCTCCAAAAATGGCGGCAATCTCGGCGCCAGCGGCTCGGTGAGCCACGGTTTCGACCGGATGGGCCTGATCAGCTATCCAGCCGCAGCCGGTGATGCCGACAAAGTCTTCGAAGCAGCGCTGGAAGCGGGCGCGGAGGACGTGTCCTCGTCCGAGGATGGCCACGAGATCTGGACCGCGATCGACGCGCTGCACGAAGTCGCCAGGGCGCTGGAGCCAGCGCTCGGCGAGGCCGAGGGCGCGAAGCTCGCCTGGCGCCCGCAGACCAGCGTGACGGTCAACGAGACCGAAGCGACTCAGCTCCTCAAGTTGATCGATACGCTCGACGATGATGACGACGTTCAGGCCGTCTGGGGCAATTATGACGTGCCCGAGGCGGTGATGGAAAAGCTGGGTTGAACAGGCCTATCTATTTTGGGGCACAAAGGCACCGGCTGCCTGAACGCTCTGATGCGTGCGCACAGGCTTGCCTTTCGTTCGCAACAATTCCGGGATTTCGCTTCGAGCCGGTGCATTTTCGGCCATGTAGCCGCATGTTGAGCCTGTCGCCATGGATGGAAAAGCTGCCATGGCGTTCGCATGTGCGCCCGATGTGAAATAGGCCCGCATAGCGGCCTCATCCGCCCAAACGGACAAGGTGTATTTCATCCGGCCCATGCGTCCGACCTGCACGCTGATCAGGCCCGGCGCTCGTTTGGCCTGTATCAGAGCCCGGATCGCGTGCCACCAGAACCGCGGGTAATGCCGCACGCTCTTCAATTCCAGTCCTGCAATCGAAACATAGACCATTGTGTCGCTCATGCTACCGGGTTGAGCCTATTTTGCTGGATACCAGTTAAGAATTCCTCCCTTGCTGACTTGAAGCGTTGCGGCGGCACGGGATCGAAGCCAACCCCTACGTAGAATCAGCCGCTTGATGGTTAACGTTAGGGTTACTAAAGCTAGGAGCCGCTGCGGTTTCGAACCGCATTGGGGGAATCAGATTTTGGCCACCGCTTATTCGCCCATCACCGACAACGGCGCCACTGTATCCGGGCAGTTGGATGCTTCCGCCCCCGCTGATCCTTCGCCGCTGTTCGGTGTCCGTTTTGGGGGGCCCGAGGCGAAAGCGAAAAATGCCGAAGTCGGCTTCTATATCGTCACGAAGCAAGGCGGCGCATTCGTCGCCTTGGGGTGGATCGCGACCCAGCCGACCGGATGGGTCGAATGGAGCGGCTTCCTCGCTTTCTATGTGATGGGCCTGCTGGGCACCGACCTGAGCTTCCATCGCTATTTCTCACATAGCGGGTTCAAGACCTCCAGGGTCATGCGGTGGGCTTTGGGAATCCTGATGCAGCTCGCCTCGATCGGCTCGCTGCGCACTTTTGTAGCTGACCACCGGCGGCACCATGCCTGCACCGATCAGCCGGGCGATCCGCACAGTCCCTATTTCGACGGGCGTGGTCGGCCGCTCAGCGGATGGAGAGGGCTGCGCCATGCGCATTATGGCTGGGCGCTGGATGAGGCGATAACCGACCTCGACATATATGGAAAAGGCCTGCGCGAAGACCCCGTGATCTCCTTCTGTCACGACACGCGCGTGCTCTGGTATATCGTTTCGGCGCTCGTGTTGCCGGCTTTGTGGGCATGTGCCTTCGGAGGGCCGGACCATATTCTCGGGACGATCCTGATCGCTGGCTTTCTCCGGATGGCCGCTACCTTGCATGGCTTTGCCCTCATCAACAGCCTGGGGCACTATAAGGGCAGCAAGCCCTTCGAGACCGGCGACGAGTCGCGTAACAACTGGATCGTCGCCATCATTGCGCTTGGAGAAGGCTGGCATAACAATCACCATGCCCAGCCGCGCGTTGCCTTTCACGGCCATTCCTGGCGTCAGCCCGATCCGACCGCATGGGTCATCATGCTGCTCGAACGGCTCGGCCTGGTCTGGGACGTTCAGCGCCCCAAGGAAAGTATCACGCGCAAGGGCCGATGAATTCTGTTGCAGCCGCTCCGTGGCGGTGACAGATCGGCGGCATGATCCTGATCGGCCTTGATCCGGGGCTTGGCACGACCGGATGGGGCATCATCGCGGCGGCAGGCAACCGGTTGTCCCACATCGCGAACGGGCAGATCAGGACGGACGCTGTTGTCCCTTTGCCTGATCGACTGAGGACTCTTCACGACGAACTGGTTGATGTCCTGGCGCGCCATCGCCCGGAGGGCGCCGCGGTCGAGGAGGTGTTCGTCAACGCCAATCCGCAGTCGACGCTCAAGCTCGGGCAGGCGCGCGGCGTGGTGATGCTCGCCGCCGCGCAGGCCGGGCTGGAAATCGGCGAATATGCCGCGCGGCTGGTCAAGAAGGCGGTGGTCGGCACCGGCACGGCCGAAAAGGCGCAGGTCCATGCAATGGTCGGCCGCCTGCTGCCTGGCACCAGGATCGCGGGCGCTGACGCGGCGGATGCGCTTGCCGTCGCGATCACCCACGCACATCATCTGGCGACGGCGCGGCGCATCCCCTGAAATCGCTTTCCTAACCGCCATGTTCTGCTTATGTACCGGGGCCATGGGGGCCTTGAACCGATGATCGCCAGACTGACCGGCATCCTCGCCGAGAGCGGGGCGGATCACGCGGTGATCGACGTCGCCGGGGTGGGCTATCTCGTACAGGCCTCGGCCCGCACGCTGTCCGCGATCGGCGACATCGGTGGGCAGGTGATGCTGTTCACCGAGATGCAGGTGCGCGAGGATGCGATCACCCTGTTCGGCTTTGGTTCAGCGGGCGAGCGCGACTGGTTCCGGCTGCTCACCTCGGTGCAGGGTGTCGGAGGCCGGGTGGCGCTGGCGATCCTGTCGGTGCTGGCGCCGGATGAGTTGAGCCGGGCGATCGCAAGCGGCGACAAGGCGATGATCGCCCGCGCCAACGGCGTCGGCCCCAAGCTCGCCCAGCGCATCGCAATGGAACTGCGGGATAAGGTCGGCGGCATCGATCTCGGCCCGGCCGGAACACCGGCGCCCAAGGGGGGGACGACGGCCGACGCGCTGTCCGCGCTCGCCAATCTCGGCTTCCGCCCCGTTGAGGCCAATGCGGCGGTGGCGGCGGCGGTGGCTGAACTGGGCGAGTCCGCGAGCCTCGACGCGCTCGTGCGGCTGGCACTCAGAAAGGCGGCGAAGTGACTACGCCGCAGCCAATAGAATCGGCATATCCATCAGTTATGGAATATATATCTCAACGGATTTCTGCGGCGGAAAATGCTATTGATGAAGTTGTTTGTAATCCAGGGCATCAAAATAGTTGGATTAGCTGTGAACTGGCTACGATACAAATCAGGATGATTTGCGAATTAATAATGCTGGGTTCCGTACTTGCTCATATTCAAAGTGGCGAGGAATTAGATGATAGGAAATGGCGCCCAAAAGAAGCTTTTGGGGAACTTGATAGGGTCAATTCCCATCCGCTGCCGATTCCCGTAGAATTAATTTATGATGCGAATGGACCAGGTGCTCATCAGGCTAATCCAGTTTCCAAGCCTTTGCCATTAAACGCCATATCGAAGATCTATGGAATCTGTGGTGACTTGCTTCACATACCTACGGCGCGGCGGGTAATGGAGGCCAAACGGCCCTCTTACGATCTTGACCAACTTCAGCGCTGGCTAACGGGGTTAAAGAGGATAATCGTCGGGCACGCGCTTATGTTGCCGGAGCGCAGACGGGTTCTGTTGTGTACATGGTCTGGTTTGGCGGGAGAAGTTCCGAAGTGTGTGTTGCTAGATGCGATGGGTGAAAGCACTTTCGATCTTTCTAAGTTAGCTGAGTTTGATCTGCTTCCATGAGCGACGACCGCCTGCTGACATCCGGCCGCAAGCCCGAGGATATCGACGCCGCGCTGCGGCCCAAGGCGCTGGACGAGTTCGTCGGGCAGAAGGCGGCGCGCGAGAATTTGCGGGTGTTCATCGCGGCGGCCAAGGAGCGGGGCGATGCGCTCGATCATGTGCTGTTCTATGGCCCGCCCGGTCTCGGCAAGACGACGCTGGCGCAGATCATTGCGCGCGAGCTTGGAGTGGGCTTTCGCGCGACCTCCGGCCCGGTGATCGCCAAATCGGGCGATCTCGCGGCGCTGCTTACCAATCTTGAGGATGGTGATGTCCTGTTCATCGACGAGATCCACCGGCTCAATCCGGCGGTAGAGGAGGTGCTCTATCCCGCGATGGAGGATCGGGCGCTCGATCTGATGATCGGGGAGGGGCCGTCGGCGCGTTCGGTGCGGATTGATCTGCCCCGCTTCACGCTGGTCGGCGCGACCACCCGGCAGGGTCTGATCACCACGCCGCTGCGTGATCGCTTCGGGATTCCGGTGCGGCTGATCTTCTACACCGTCGAGGAGCTGGAGCATGTCGTGCGCCGCGCCGCCGGGCTGCTCGATGTCGCGATCGCGGATGATGGGGCGCACGAGATCGCCAGGCGCGCTCGTGGAACGCCACGGATCGCTGGCCGGCTGCTGCGCCGGGTGCGCGATTTCGCGCATGTCGGGGGCTCGCGGGTGGTGGACGCCAAGGTGGCCGACAGCGCGCTCAACCGGCTGGAGGTCGATGCGCTCGGCCTCGACAGCATGGATCGCCGCTATCTCATGATGATTGCCGATATCTACAAGGGCGGGCCGGTGGGCGTGGAAACCCTCGCCGCCGGCCTGTCCGAGCCGCGCGATACGATCGAGGACGTGATCGAGCCTTATCTGATCCAGCTCGGGCTGGTGGCCAGGACGGCGCGTGGCCGCTGTCTCAACAGTCGAGGATGGAAACATCTTGGCCTGAATCCGCCAAACGATGACGTGCAGAGCGATCTCTTCTGAAGCATATTGGCTGATCCGGCGCGGGTATTATTGCTAATAGGTATAATTACCTATACGTGACCGTAACAAGAATTACAGCAATTTTAACAAATCTATTCTATAAAGTTCATGTCAGGATACTTCCTGATCTGTAAGTTGCTTTGTTTCCTTTCCGCAGGCGGCGCCGACGGCACTATGCGCGCATCAGGGCTCCGGCGCCGCCTCATTTCATCATCCCGTGGCAATCCGTTTGCGCCGTGACTCGCGAAAGCTTATCGGAGCGCGAATGGTTAACGACCTGCCCGATACGCCCCGGACCGGCCGCTTCGTCGATGGCGAGCATCGTTTCCCCTGCCGTGTCTATTTCGAGGATACGGATTTCACCGGGGTCGTTTATCACGCCAACTATCTGCGGTTCATGGAGCGGGCGCGATCGGACATGTTGCGCGTGGCGAAGATCGATCAGCGTCGTGCGCACGCCGCGGGGGAGGGCGCCTATGCGGTTGCATCGCTTTCCATCCACTACCGCCAGCCCGCCCGGCTCGACGATGATCTCTTGATCCTCAGCCGAATAGCTGATGTTAGGGCCGCCAGCGTCGTGATTCATCAAAGAGTCATGTGCGATGCGGTGCTAGTCGCCGAGGCGGAGGTTCATGTGGCCTTCCTCTCGCCCGACGGCCGGCCCAGGCGCCAGCCCGCAGATTGGGTCGGAACTTTTCGGTTATTGTCAGGAGCAGCTTGAACGCATGGACGCAGCGCAGATCACCGCCACTGGAGCTTCACTGTCTCCCATTTCCCTGTTTCTGCACGCCGACATCATCGTCAAGCTGGTGATGATCGGGCTGATCGGTGCCAGCGTTTGGACGTGGACGATCATCATCAGCCACGGCAACCGGCTGCGCCGGATCGAAAAATCGAACGAGCATTTCGAGGCGGATTTCTGGCAGACCGAGGATATCGACCGTTTCTATGACGGCCCTGGGCGCAAGGAACTGCCGATCGCCAAGGTGTTCTCGGCCGGTGTGCTCGAATGGCGGCGTTCCACCAAGGGCCCCGAGATCGATCGCGAAGGCACGCGCGCGCGCCTCGCCACCGCAATGAGCGCGGCGGCGGCGGCGGAGAGCGACAAGCTCTCCGATCGGCTGAGCCTGCTCGCGACAATCGGATCGGTGACGCCCTTCGTCGGCCTGTTCGGCACCGTCTGGGGTATCATGCGCAGCTTCTCCGATATCGCGGCCTCGCAGAACACCAGCCTGGGCGTGGTCGCTCCCGGAATCGCCGAAGCGCTGTTCGCGACGGCGCTTGGCCTGTTCGCCGCCATTCCGGCGGTGATCGCGTACAACCGGCTCGGCCACCGCATCAACCGGATCGACGGTCACACCGGCCGCTTCGCCGACGCCTTCCATGCGATGCTGAGCCGCGAGCTGGAGCACGACAAGCAATGATGTCGCCCGGCCCCGGAGGCGGCAGGAGCGGTCACGGCCGCCGCGCGCCGATGTCGGAGATCAACGTCACCCCGCTGGTCGACGTGATGCTGGTGCTGCTGATCATCTTCATGGTGACGGCGCCGCTGCTGATCGCAGGCGTACCGATCAACCTGCCGGATAGCAACGCCAAGGCACTGGAGCAGGACAAGCAGCCGATCCAGATCTCAATCGATGGCAATGGCCAGACCTTCATCGACGATGAGGTGGTTGCTGCGAACGAGCTGCCCAAGCGGTTGCTCGGCATTCTCTCGGACAATCAGGGCGAGCCGCCGCAGATATTCCTGCGCGCCGATCGCGGGCTTGCTTACGGCACGGTGATGCAGGTGATGGGCGAACTCAACCGCGCCGGCCTCAACAAGGTCGCGCTGGTCACGGTGGGGGCGGATCAAAAGCGGTGATCATCGACGCCGCCGAACGCAGGGGCCTGTCGCTGGCGATCGCCGGCCACCTCATATTGTTTGCGCTGCTATCGCTCAGCCTCCTGTTCCGATCGACGCCCAAGCTGCTGCCGCAGGATTCGATGGACGTGCAGCTGGTCGGCCCGATCGGCCTGCAATCGGCGCTGCCGAAACCCTCGTCCGAACCGCCCGCCGAATCTCAGGCGCCGGAGGTGGCCCCTCCCGCCGAGGCGGTAGCCCAGCCCGAGCCGCAACCCAAGCCGGCACCCAAGGTCGAGCCGGCCCCGGCGCCAAAGCCGGCTCCGGTGGCGGCCCCGAAAAAGCCTGCCCCGCCCAAGCGCGAAAAACTGACCGATGATCTGCTGAAGGACATCCAGGATCGCGCCGCCAAGGAAAAGAAGGCCAAGGGTCAGCGGCTTGGCGACGATTTCCTGAAAGGGATCACCGCAGAGAAGACCGGCGGCAAGAGCCAGACCCCGCGTGCGACGCTGAGCGGCATCCAGATGCGCGGTCTGGCCTCAGCGATCGCCGCGCAGGTGAAGCCCTGCTACGTGATCCCGACCGGCGGGGCGGATGCCGCCAGCATCGTCTCGATCATGCGGCTGCGTTTCAATCCGGACGGCTCGGTGGACGGCAAGCCCTCGGTCACCGATCATCAGGGGGTGACCGGTACCAATCAGAGCTATGTCCGCCAGATGGACGATGCCGCCATTCGCGCGGTGTTGCGCTGCTCGCCGCTCAAGCTGCCGCCCGAGCTTTATGAAGGGGGCTGGGAGGATATCGAGTTCACCTTCAGTCCGCGCGCCATGGGATGAGGCTGCAGGCCGCCATCGTCTTGTGCCCGCTGGCACTTGCGGGTTGCGTGGCGCCTCCAGTGATTGTGGCACCTCAAGCCAGGCCCGCCGGTCCGGACCCGCAACTGGTCGCGCGGGCGGTTTCGGATGCCGCGGACCAGATCAAGGGCTGCTATAGGTCGCCCAGATTGAACCGTTTGGCGCGGCAGATCGTTACGGTGCTGCATGTCAGCTATACTCCGGAGGGGAATCTGGCGACAACGCCGATGATCAACAGTCAGTCGGGCGTCACCGAAGAAAATCGCATCTATTCAGGCCAGATGGCCCGCGCTGCAATCGAAGCGGTTGAACGTTGCGTGCCGTTGCGGCTACCCCCAGAACTGTACAAAGGCGGATGGGACGAGTTCGATCTGACCTTCAGCCCGAGAGGATTGGCATGAATCGTTGCACATTGTTGACCTGGGCCTTCGCTGCATTCGCGGCTATCGTGCCTGCGCAAGCGCAAATCAGGGTGGACATTACCGGCGGCATTTCTGCGCCGATGCCGATCGCGATCCCGGCGATGCCGACGCCCGCCAACGCGGATACGGCTGCGGGCGGCACCTCCGCCTTGGGCCGCCAGGTCGCCGACGTGGTGACCAACGATCTGCGCAATTCGGGGCTGTTCGCGCCGATGGGGCCGGGGTCCGTGCGGCCGGTCAGCTTCAATCAGGTGGTCTCGCCCGACTTCCCTTACTGGGGCGGCACGGGAGCGCAGGCGCTGGTGCAGGGCTTCGTCCAGGCCAATGGCGACGGCACGCTGACCGTCGGCTGCTATCTCTACGATGTTTTCGCCAAGAGCGAGATGACCCGGCAGGGTTATGTGGTGCCGCCGGCGCAATGGCGCCGCGCCGCGCACAAATGCGCTGACACGGTCTATACCCGGCTGACCGGCGAAGGCCCCTATTTCGACAGCCGGGTGGTCTATGTCTCGGAATCGGGTCCCAAGAACAACCGCACCAAGCGGCTGGCGATCATGGACCAGGACGGCGCCAACCACCGCTTCATCACCAACGGCCAGAATATCGTGCTGACCCCGCGCTATTCGCCGAACGGCCAGAAGATCGTGTACATGACCTATGCGGGCAAAAGGCCGCGGGTCTATATCTACGACGTCGGCACCGGCACCCAGCGGCTGATCGTCGATTCCCCGAACATGACCTTTTCGCCGCGCTTCTCGCCGGACGGTCGCTACATCGTCTTCTCGATGTCAGTGAATGGCAATACCGATATCTATCGCGTGTCTGCGGGAGGTGGCGCACCGCAGCGGCTGACGACCTCGCCTGGTATCGATACCGCGGCGAGCTATTCGCCCGATGGGTCGCGGATCGTGTTCGAGAGCGATCGTTCCGGCACCCAGCAAATCTATGTGATGAGCGCGGATGGATCGAATCCGCAGCGGATCAGCTTTGGCGCCGGCCGTTACGGCACCCCGGTGTGGAGCCCGCGCGGCGACCTGATCGCTTTCACCCGGATCGGTGGCGGCTTTTCGGTCGGCGTGATGACGCCGGGCGGCGGCGGCGAGAAGATCCTGACCGGCGGCTGGCAGGACGAAGGGCCGAGCTGGTCGCCCAATGGCCGCGTGATCATGTTCTTCCGCACCGGGCAGGGCAGCGGCAAGGCGGATTTGTGGTCCGTGGACCTCACCGGCGTGAACGAAAAACCGATTCCGACGCCTCTGGATGGCTCCGATCCGTCCTGGGGGCCGTTATTGCCTTGACGCTCGCCGTAACGAATGATTCAACAATTCAAAGTTTAGGGGGGACAGGACCTAACGCCGTCGAAACGAACCAAGTGGAGAAACGCCATGATGAAGACGACCACGAAATTGCTGGTTGCCGCGTCGCTGATCGCGGTCGCCGGCTGCGCCAAGAAGAAGCCGGAGGAGCTTCCGCCGCCGCCCGCCCAGACCCAGACGCCGCCGCCGCCAGCGCCGGAATCAAGTGGCCCGGTTTCGGGAACTGCGGTCCCCGGTTCGCGCGCTGATTTCCTCGCGGCCGTCGGCAGCGACACCGTCCACTTCGCGACCGACTCCTATAGCCTCGATGGCGAAGCGACCGCGATCCTGGCCAAGCAGGCGCAGTGGCTGGCGGCCAATCCCAGCGTCAAGGTGACGATCGAAGGCCATTGCGACGAGCGCGGCACCCGCGAATATAACCTCGCGCTGGGCGATCGCCGCGCCAACTCGGTCAAGAATTACCTGACCACCAACGGCGTCTCCGCCGCCCAGCTGTCCACGATCAGCTACGGCAAGGAACGCCCGGTTGCGACCGGATCGGACGAAGCGAGCTGGGCGCAGAACCGCCGCGCCGTCTCGGTCGTGCCGGAATAATTCACTGTCACTCCCGCGAAAGCGGGAATCCATAAACTCGGAGTTTCGAGAATATGGATTCCCGCCTGCGCGGGAATGACACTGTTCTGATGGGCCTCGCGCGGCTATAGGCTGCGCGAGGCCTTCTTTTTGTCGAGTGCGTGAATCATGTCGGTACGCCCGTGGCGTGACATCAGCCGCCGCCAATCGCGGCAAATCATGGTCGGTACTGTGCCCGTGGGTGGCGATGCGCCGGTGACGGTGCAGACGATGACCAACACCCTTACTGCCGACGCCAAGGCGACGATCGATCAAATCCGCCGCTGCGAGGAGGCAGGCGCGGATATCATTCGCGTGTCGTGCCCCGATGTGGAGAGCACCGCGGCGCTCAAGCAAATCGTCCGCGCCGCGCGCGTACCGATCGTCGCCGACATCCATTTTCACTATAAGCGCGCGCTTGAGGCCGCCGACGCTGGCGCGGCCTGCCTGCGCATCAACCCAGGCAATATCGGCTCGGCGGAGCGGGTGCGCGAGGTAGTCAACGCCGCCAAGGCCAATGGCTGCGCGATCCGCATCGGCGTCAATGCCGGCAGTCTCGAAAAGGACCTGCTGGAGAAATATGGCGAGCCCTGCCCCGAGGCGCTGGTCGAAAGCGCGCTCGATCACATTCGCCTGCTCGAAGACCATGATTTCCGCGAATATAAGGTCGCGGTGAAGGCGTCCGACGTGTTCCTCGCGGTCGCCGCCTATCAGCAGCTCGCCGAAGCGGTCGATTGCCCGTTGCACCTCGGCATCACCGAGGCCGGCGGACTGATCGGGGGCACGGTGAAATCCTCGATCGGGATCGGTTCGCTGCTCTGGTACGGCATCGGCGACACCATCCGCGTCTCGCTCTCCGCCGAGCCGGAAGAGGAAGTCCGCGTCGGCTTCGAGATCCTCAAGGCGCTCGGCATCCGCAATCGGGGCGTGCGCGTTGTTTCCTGTCCGTCGTGCGCGCGGCAGGGCTTCGACGTTATCCGCACGGTCGAGGCGCTGGAGCAGCGCCTGTCGCACATCCGCACGCCGATGTCGCTGTCGGTGCTCGGCTGCGTCGTAAATGGCCCCGGTGAGGCGCGCGAGACCGACATCGGCATCACCGGCGGCGGTAACGGCAAGCATATGGTCTACCTCTCGGGCGTCACCGATCATCATGTCCAGGATGCTGACATGATCGAGCATATCGTGAAGCTCGTCGAAGCAAAGGCCGCCGAGATCGAGACCGCTCAGGGTGCGGTCGCGCACGCCGCGGAATGAGGCGCGGTTCCGCCCTTACTGATCTGACTCCTGTTCAGTCCAATGAAGCACGGGGTGCGGTTGCGGTAGGAGCCTCGGCTACCGGCGTGTCGACCCTGGGTGCTGTGGCGATAGGCGCGCTCGCCATGGGCGCGCTGGCTTTCGGAGCGCTCGCCGTTGGGCGTCTGTGGATCGGCAGCGCGCGCATCCGCAAGCTCCGCATCGATCAGCTGGAAGTGGGCCGCCTCATACGCTTCGGCGAGACCGGGGACGAAATCGAAGCGCCACGGATCGACGCGCCGCAAGCGGCGAAATGAGCCGGCCCAATGTGGCGATCGCCTTCGCGGTCGCCTGTCTCGGCATCGCGGTGTTTTCCAGCATGGATGCTGTGGTAAAGGGGCTCACCCTCACGATCGGAACCTATAACGCCTTGTTCTGGCGCGGTCTCGCCGGCGTCGCGTTGAGCGGCGCGCCCTGGCTGCTTCGCAAACCCGCGCGTCCATCGCGGGCCGCGATGAAGCTGCATGTCGAACGTGGCGTGGTCTCGGCCGGCATGGGGATGCTGTTCTTCTGGGGCCTTGCGCGCACGCCGATGGCGCAGGCGATCGCGTTGAGCTTCATCGCCCCGTTGATCGCGCAAGGCCTTGCTGTGCTGCTGCTTGGCGAGCGGATGAAGCGGGGCGCGTTGATTGGATCGATGCTGGGCTTCGTGGGCGTGGTGATCATCATGGCAGGGCAAGCGCACGCACAAATGGGGCCGGAAGCGGCGATGGGTTCAGTCGCTGTGCTGCTCTCGGCGCTTTGTTATGCCTACACCATCATCCTGATGCGGCGTCAGGCGCAGGTGGCCGACCCTTATGAAGTGGCATTTTTCCAGAACGTCACCGTTGCGATCTGTCTCGGCGTGTTTGCGCCGTGGTTCGCTGTTCCACCTGACGGGCATCACCATTTCCCGATCTTGCTGGCGGCGGTGCTCGCGACGGTGTCGCTCTTTCTCCTGTCCTGGGCCTATGGGCGCGCGGAAGCGAGCTATCTGGCGCCGAGCGAGTTTACCGCTTTCTTGTGGGCGAGCCTGTTCGGTTATCTCGTATTCGGCGAGCATGTCGGTCTCGCCACCATAGCGGGCGCGGTGCTGATCATCACCGGTTGCCTGATCGCCGCGCGCTCATCCCCCGATCCCGTCCCCGAAAGAGAGGTCGTTCCATGACCGTCATTGTCCGTCCCGCCAGACCCGGAGAGGAGGGGGATATCGTGCGCCTGATCCGCGCGCTGGCGATCTACGAACATGAGCCCGACGCGGTGAAGATCAGCGAGGAGGCGCTGCGCGGCCACCTGTTCAACGATCATCCGCGCATCTTCGCCCATGTCGCCGAAGCGGAGGGCAGGGTGGTCGGTATCGCCGTCTGGTTCCTCAACTTCTCGACCTGGACGGGCAAGCATGGCCTCTATCTTGAAGATCTTTTCGTCGAGCCGGAAATGCGCGGGGCCGGGGTGGCGCGGGCGCTGTTCAAGGCGCTGGCCGAGGAAGCCAAGGCCCGCGATTGCCCGCGGATCGACTGGGCGGTGCTCGATTGGAACGAACTCGGTAAGGGCCTCTACCGGAAGCTCGGCGCCTGGCACAATGCGGAGTGGGAACCCTGGCGGCTCGATGGCGCCGCGCTCAAGGCACTGCAGGATTAGCCGCCGCCCAGTACATTGATCGTGAACGCCAGGATGCCGATGTTGAACACGAAGGCGGCGAGGCTGTGGAAGGTCGCGATCTTGCGGATGCGGCGGCTGGTGATGTCGGTATCGGATGTCTGGAAGGTCATGCCGAGCGTGAAGGCGAAATAGGTGAAATCCCAGTAATCCGGCTCCTTTTCGCCGGGGAAATCGATCCCGCCCACATCCTGCCCGCGCTCGTTGGAGGTGTAGAAGATGTGCGCGTAATGGAGCGCGTAGACCATGTTGCTGAAGCCCCAGGCGAGCGCCAGGGTGGCGATCACGAGCGCGACGGCGACAGGATCGGGGGCATTGCGTTGCGAAAGCTCAGCCGCGACCGCGATCAGGATCACGACCATGACGATTGCCGTAATCGCCAGCAGGCCGACCCGATTGGCGTCATTCCGGACCGCCGCCTCGCGCATCGAGCGTGCATTGCCCCGTTGAAACAGGCCGATCACCGAAAGCAGGAACAGGATCGCGGCGAGATCGAAGCCGATCATGGTGCCCATGCGCCAATCGCTGTTAAGGATTGCGATCGGGGTCGCGATCACGCCGGCGGTTGCCGCTGCCAGGAAGCGGATGGGGGCAATGCGGTTGCCGATGGACGGCCTGGCGGATTTTGTCACGTGCATCGCATAGCGCGGTGCGTGGCCAATCGCTATCGGGATGGCATCGTTCCGGAGGATGCGAACAGATGCCTTGGATATTGCTGATTGTGGGCGGCGTGTTCGAAGTCGGTTTCACCACCTGCCTGCGCTATGTGGAGGGCTTCCGCAACATCCCGTGGACGCTCGGTTTTCTGGCGTGCGCCACGATCAGCGTACTTCTCCTGGAGATGGCCGTGCGCTCGATCCCGATGGGAACATCCTATGTCGTCTGGGGCGGGATCGGCGCGATCGGGACGACGATCGTTGGCATAATCTGGTTCGGCGAGCCGGTCGGCGCGGTGCGGCTGGGCCTGATCGTTGCGATCGTTGCATGTGTTGCTGGTCTCAAGGCTCTTGCCTGAACCTCAGCGGATGTTAACGCCCCTGCTTTACTGCAACGCGGTATTGCCGCATGCGGTCCCGCGTCTGGTCCAGGGGAGTCATGAAGTACAGGGCTGACATCGATGGCCTCCGCTCGGTTGCCGTCCTCTCCATCTTCCTGTTCCATATCAACGCCGGCTGGGTGCCCGGCGGCTATGTCGGCGTCGATATCTTTTTCGTCATCTCCGGCTTTCTGATCGGCGGGATCGTTCACGGCCAGCTCGCGGCGGGCACCTTCTCGATCGTCAATTTCTACGAACGGCGCTTTCGCCGCATCATCCCGGCGCTGTTCGCGATGCTGCTGATCGTGACCGCGATCGGCTACGTCTATCTCTTCCCGACGATCTACGAGGATTTTGCCAAGAGTAGCCTTGCCTCGGCCTTCTCAGTCTCGAACATCTATTTCTGGCAGACCACCCGATATTTCGGACTGGACGGGCACAGCAAACCCTTGCTCCACACCTGGTCGCTCGGCGCCGAGGAACAATTCTATATTTTCTTCCCGCTGCTGCTCTACGCGCTGTTCCGCTTCGCTCCGAAGCGGCTGCCGTGGATCATGGCGGCTATCGGGCTGCTCTCGTTCGGGATGAGTGTGGTGGGCGCCTACAAGACGCCGAGCGCGACCTTCTTCCTGCTGCCGACCCGGGCGTGGGAACTGCTGCTCGGTTTCCTCCTCGTGCTGCTGCCGAAGGATCTGTTCGCCCGTCCTGCCCTGCGCAACGGCCTCGCTCTGGCGGGGCTTGCGGGAATCGCCTTTGCCTTCGTTTTCTATCATGAGGACACGCCCTTTCCTGGGCTGGCCGCGCTGCCGCCCTGTCTGGGCACGGCGCTGATCATCGCCACCGGCGGCAGCGGGCCGACGCTGGTCAGTCGCTTCCTGTCGCTGAAGCCCTGCGTCTGGATCGGCCTGATCTCCTATTCGCTCTATCTGTGGCACTGGCCGCTGATCGTGCTGCTGCGCGAGACACTGCCGGCCGATTATTTTCCGCCGTTGCAAGGGGCGGGCATTTTCGTCGCGGGCATATTGCTCGGTTATCTCTCCTGGCGGTTTGTCGAGCGGCCGTTCCGGGATGGCGGGATCGGCCGCCGCGCCATCTTCACCGGCACGGCAGCGACCGCTGGACTGATTTCGGCGCTCTCGCTGGCGGTGATCGCGACGGGGGGCATGCCGACCCGGTTCGATCCCAAGGTCGCGCGGATGGCCGAGGCGATCAGCTATAGCGGCCATACCGTCTATCCGCATGGTACCTGCTTCAGCGAGGATGGCGATTTCAAGGATGTCGGCGCCGATGCATGCCTCGCACTCGATCCCGACCGCCCGAATATCGCCATCGTCGGTGACAGCCACGCCGAGCATCTCTGGTACGGCCTGCACACGGATATGCCGCAACTCCATTTCATCCCCGCGACCGTTTCCGGCTGTCGTCCCCGGCTCGATGCGGTGCCAGGCGATTATGACCGTTGCCGGCTGCTCTATGATTTCGTGCTGAAGGATTATCTGCCTTCGCATTCCATCGATCTGGTGGTGTTGGCCGGCAATTGGGAGAAAGAGGATCTGCCGCGCGTGGCCCGGCTGATCGACTGGCTGCGCGAGAACAAGCTCAAGGTGCTGCTGGTCGGTCCGATCGCCGAATATAAGGCGCAGGTCGCCAAGCTGATCGCGCTTTCTTATCTCAAGAATGATCCCGGCCTGCCGGACCGCTTCATCTCGTTTCGCCGGCGTAGCGCACTTGATCGTGCCTTCGCTGATCTCGCCCGCGAGAAGGGCGCGTCCTACGCATCGCCATACCAGATGCTCTGCACCACCCCCGACTCATGCACCCGCATCGCGGCCAACGGCATGCCATTGCAATATGACATGGCCCATCTGACCGATGAAGGATCGCTGTTCATCGCGCGCGGGCTGAAGCCGGAAATAGAAAGGGCGCTGGGAAGCGAGTCTCCAGCGCCCTGATCCTCGTGGATAGCTGGCTCAGTCGTCCTTGCGGCGACGCGGGACCACCTTGGCGTTCTTGTAGGCCTGGATCGCTTCGAGCGTGACCTGGCGAGCCTCCTCGGCGCCGCCCCAGGTGCCGATCCGCACCCACTTCTTGGTCTCGAGGTCCTTGTAGTGGGTGAAGAAATGCTCGATCTGCTGCATCACGATCTCGGGCAGATCGTCCTTCTCACCGACATTGCTGTAATAGGGGAACACGCCGTCGATCGGCACGGTCAGCAGCTTCTCGTCGCCGCCGGCCTCATCCTCCAGCTTCAGCACCGCGATCGGGCGCACCCGCACCACGGAGCCCGGAATGAAAGGCGAGCGGGCCACGACCAGCGCATCGAGCGGATCGCCATCCGGGGAAAGCGTGTGCGGAACGAAGCCGTAATTGGCCGGATAGCGCATCGGCGTGTGCAGGATGCGATCGACAAACAAGGCGCCCGACTTCTTGTCGAACTCATATTTGACCGGCTCGCCCCCCACGGGGACCTCGATGACGACGTTGAGGCTGTTGGGCGGATCGTCGCCCGTCGGAATCATTTCGATGTTCATGCTGCGGCGCAGTATCGCGCGACGGCCAAAGGCTCAAGCGATTCACCATGAAAAATTTCGCATGTGCGGCCTTATTACAAGAGCGATGCAAAATGGTTTCACCTTTCCAACCGAAATCGGCTACAGCCCGGCGCCAATGGCACGGATAGAGACCCCGAAAGCGGTACGGGGCACGCAGGACATGATCGGGGAAACGGCGGCGCGATTTGAGCGTGTCGTGGCCGTGTTCGATCGCGTGCGCCGGCTCTACGGCTTTGGGCGCGTCGAGGTGCCGGTGTTCGAGGCGACCGCCGTCTTCTCCCGGTCGCTGGGCGAAAGCACCGATGTCGTTTCCAAGGAAATGTACACATTCGAGGATCGCGGCGGCGATTCCCTGACGCTGCGGCCTGAGTTCACCGCCGGCATCGCGCGCGCCTATCTGACCGAGGGCTGGCAACAATATGCGCCGCTCAAGGTCGCCACCCACGGTCCGCTGTTCCGGTACGAGCGGCCGCAGAAGGGGCGGTTCCGCCAGTTCCACCAGCTCGACGCCGAAGTGATCGGCGCGGCCGAGCCTGCCGCCGACATCGAGCTGCTGTGCTTCGCCGATCAGCTTCTGAAGGAGCTTGGCGTCGCTGACGGCGTCACCCTCCAGCTCAACACGCTCGGTGATCAGCAAACCCGCGACGCGTGGCGGGCCGCGCTGGTCGCCCATTTCGAGAAGCATCGCGGCGATTTGTCGGAGGACAGCCTCGATCGGCTGTCGCGCAATCCGTTGCGGATACTCGATTCCAAAGACCCGCGCGACCGCCCCATCGCCGACGCCGCACCGGATATCGATGAATTCCTGTCGGCCGAGGCCGGGACGTTCTTCGAAACGGTGACCAAAGGTCTTGATGCGGCCGGTGTCACCTGGACCCGCAATGCCCGCCTCGTCAGGGGCCTGGACTATTACCGCCACACCGCGTTCGAGTTCGTCACGGATCGCCTCGGGGCGCAGGGAACGGTGCTTGGCGGTGGCCGTTATGACGGCCTGATCGAGACGCTGGGCGGGCCGCACACGCCTGCGGTCGGTTGGGCAGCTGGGATCGAACGGTTGGCGATGTTGATAAATGCGCCACAGCGCCAAGATCTTCTAGTCGCTGTGATCCCTGATACTCCATTGGTTGAGCACGAAGCAGTTGAGATAGCGTCAATGCTACGCGCGAAAGGTTTGGCTGTGTTCTGGCCTTATAAGGGGAATGCCAAGCGGCGCGCGGAGGTAGCAAAGAAGAATAACGTCGATGCAGTCCTGTTCGTCCGTGAGGACAATGCTGGACGCAAGCTTCACATTTCGTATCTTCCAGAATTAAAGCAGCGATTTGAGGATATTGATCATCGGATTCTGAAGCTTCTTCCAGAGCGTTATACCGGTATTTCTGGTGCACCTGAACTTGATAAGGCTTGTCAGTGACCCCGATCGTTCCCGAACGGATCGCCCGAATTGAGGCATTTGGCACTTCCCGTCATGCCAGCGGAGGCTGGCATCCATGTCTCTCTCAACCAATGGCATCGCCTGTCATTGGAGAGATGGACCCCAGCCTTCGCTGGGGTGACGGTGGGGAGCGTTGAGCGCATGACGATCGACGCCCATCGCATCGCCCAGATCGAGGCGCGGCGGGATGAGTTGCAGGCGGCGATGGCGCGGCCTGATCTTGCGGCCGATCAGTTCGTGCAGCTGTCCAAGGATTATGCCGAGATTGAGCCGGTCGCGCGCGCGGCGGGCGAAGTACGCCGCCTGCGGCACGAGATTCGCAACATCGAATATATGCTCGGCGACGAAGCCTCCGAGGGCGAGCTGCGTGCGATGGCACAAGAGGAGCTTGCCGCGCTTCAGGAGCGGCTGCCCGCCGCCGAGCGCGCGCTGGCGCTCAAGTTGCTGCCGAGGGACGCCGCCGACGAGCGTGCCGCGATGCTGGAAATCCGGGCGGGCACAGGCGGCGACGAAGCCGCCCTGTTCGCGGGCGACCTGTTCCGCATGTACCAGCGTTATGCCGAAGCCAATGGCTGGCGGGTGGAGCTGATCTCGGCGAGCGCGGCCGATCTCGGCGGGTACAAGGAAGTCGTCGCCAGCGTGACCGGGCAGGGGGTATTCGCCAAACTCAAGTTCGAAAGCGGCGTCCACCGCGTCCAGCGGGTGCCGGTCACCGAAAGCGGCGGGCGCATCCACACATCTGCGGCGACCGTTGCCGTGCTGCCCGAGGCCGAGGATGTCGACGTCCAGATCGACGAGGCCAAGGATCTGCGCATCGATGTCTATCGGTCGTCGGGTCCGGGCGGACAGTCGGTCAACACCACCGACAGCGCGGTACGAATCACCCATCTGCCGACCGGACTCGTCGTGATCCAGCAGGACGAGAAATCCCAGCACAAGAACAAGGCCAAGGCGCTCAAGGTGCTCCGCACGCGGCTTTATGAGATGGAGCGCGAGCGGCTGGCGAGTGAGCGCGCCGGCGCGCGCAAGTCGATGGTCGGCTCAGGCGACCGCTCGGAGCGCATCCGCACCTATAATTTCCCGCAGGGCCGCGTGACCGATCATCGCATCAACCTCACGCTCCATCGCCTGCCCGAAATCCTCGAAGGACAGATGGACGAACTCATCGGCGCGCTTGTCGCCGAGGACGAGGCCGCGCGGCTCGCCCAGCTCGATGACGCTGCGTGAGGCGATAGCGCGCGCGGCAGCGACGCTGGGCTCGGCAAGTCAAACAGCGCGGCTGGATGCGGAATTGCTCGCCGCCCACGCGCTCGGCGTGGAGCGCGAACAGCTTTTGTTGCGCCTTCTTGACGATGCAGTGCCGGAGCCGTTCGAAGCGCTGGTGGCACGGCGGGCGCTTGGCGAACCGATTGCCTATATTGTCGGTCGGCGCGATTTCTGGACGATCACGCTGCATGTCGCGCCCGGCGTGCTCATTCCCAGACCGGACAGCGAGACGCTGATCGAGGCGGCCGTGGCGCGGTTCGGTGAGGCCGGCCCGGCCAATATCCTCGATCTCGGCACGGGATCGGGGGCCTTGCTGCTCGCCGCACTCGCCCAGTGGTCGGATGCGCGCGGTGTCGGTGTCGATGTTTCGGAACAGGCGGTGCAAATGGCGCGCTCGAACGCGCGCCGACTCGGCATGGCTGACCGCGCCGATATTCGTCGCGGCGATTGGGATGCGGGCATCACCGATCAATTCGACCTGATCCTGTGCAACCCGCCCTATATCGCGACGAACGAGTCGCTGCCGAGGGACGTGGCCGAGCATGAGCCGGCGAGCGCGCTGTACGCCGGGACGGACGGGCTGGATGCTTATCGTCACCTCGCACCCCGGCTGGCGGAGCGGCTTGCGCCGGGCGGACTGGCGCTGTTCGAGATCGGGGCGAGCCAGGGGCCGGCGGCAATGGAGCTGTTCCGCGCCCAGGGACATCATCCATCATCGATACCTGATCTTGCCGGGCGCGATCGATGCATCGCAATTCATCGTTCGCTAACGACCGCCGCGTAATTTCCGCTTGGATTTGGTGGCATGAGTCACTAAATGGGTTCGCGGCAGAGGTTGAGATCGCGACGGTGCGATAATCCTTTTGCCACCCCCAATGGCTGCGCCGTTCGTGAAGACGAACGGCATGACATCTGGAGGAAGCGTCCCGCCATCGGGTGGGGCGCGTTTGTAGGTTATGTGCAACCTGTTTGCCCCGCAATGCCGGGCACAAGGAGTGGTTAGATTACCACCAGTACAAGGACATCCGGACGTTGATTAATAATCGTCAGAACAACCGTCGCCGCGGTCGCGGGGGCGGACCCCGACCCAATGGACCCAATCCCGGCAATGATCGGGGCAACAGGATCGACAACCGGTCGCGTGGGAACGCCAGCCAGCTCTTCGAGAAATACAAGACGCTGGCGCGTGACGCCCAGATGCAGGGCGATCGGGTGATGAGCGAATATTATTTCCAGTTCGCGGACCATTATTTTCGCGTGCTGAGTGAGAATCGTTCCCGTTTCGAGGAACAGGGGCAGGGGCGTGGCCGTCCGGATCAGATGGACCGTGATGATCGCTATGACTATGCCGAAGATGAAGGCACGCCGGAAAGCGTTCAGCCGGTTTATGCCGATCGTGGCTATCGCAACGCGCCAGCCGAAGATGTCGTGGTAAGCGAAAGTCAGGCCGCGCCCGAAATCAATGAGGAGCCTGTCCGGGCCTATGGCGCCAATGGCCATGAATCGGTGAATGGCCAGTCACAGGCGGAGCAACAATCCAATGGCCGCCCCCGTCGTGGACGCCCGCGGCGGGAGAGTTCTTCGGATGCACCGTTGCTGGAGGCGGCGCAGCCCCGTGAGCAGGAAGAGCGGATCGAGATCGATCGCCTGCCGCCCGCGTTCGGCGCCGCGCCGGAGCCGGAGGCCGTAGAGGAAAAGCCCCGGCGTCGCGGGCGCCCCCGTCGTTCGGAATCCACCGTCGCCGAGGTTTAAAGCAACGTGCGTTTATCGGCATCCCGCCACCGCTCGCCCTGAGTAAGGACTGAGCGGAGGCGAAGGCCGCATCGAAGGACGAACGGATCAAATTTAACGCACGATGCTTCAAGCACCGCGCAGCGCATCGAGCTTTGCCTGCGATAGCGAGGAGAAAAGGTGAAGGCCGAAGAGATCACGGCTGACCCATTTCACCATCGCTTTCATTTCGCCCAGCGAGTCGATTGTGATCACGACGCGCTCGCCGAGTGCCGGCGGCTTGGACTGCGCACGGGCACCAAGGCCCTTGGCAGACAGGTTCCTGATCTCGATACGTTGCTGCCCGGTTTCGGGACCGCGCAAGGTGGCGGGATAGGAGCCGATCAGGCGCGGCGGCGCGCCGCGACCATTTCCTTTCGAGGTGGGGCGTCCCGCCATCAATCCCTCCCGCTCCAGCCCCGATCAAAACCCGGAGCCTGTGCAGCAAGGCTAAACGGAGATGGTTAACCAGCCCTTAATTCAGTGAACCGTCGGACGCAGAGCCTCCGCCCGGGCAATGGCGGTTTCCAGCGTCGAGAGCGAAAACGGCTTGTTGAGCGTCACGCTGTTCGGAATGGGCTGCTGATCTGCGGTGACCCCCGTTGCGTAGATCACGCCGATCCCCTTCGAAAGCAGCCGGGCATGCTCTGCCACCATCCATCCATCGAGTTCGCTGCCGAGATCGATGTCCGTGATCAGCAGGTCGAGATCGGAACCATGATAGTTCAGAAGCCAGCACGCCTCGGTGCCGTTGCAGGCTTCCACGACATCGTGATGCGATTTCAACAATTCGTGCAGGACGTGCCTGCGCAGCAAGGGATCGTCTTCAACATAGAGAATGTGCATCCTGCTCTCCTATGATTATATAGACGGCATATCGATCTCCTGGAGAAATAAAATCATCCGAGAAATTCTTGTTCCGGTTATTCATGGTTAATGAGATATTTACTTTATTTTTATTTTTAAAATAACTTAAATTTGTAAAACAGATCAAAATCTGTACTTGTCGGCGTGCAACCGCAAATCGGGTGCGCTGGCCACCCGTCCCCGGATTGCACGGTACGCCCGCGCGCCGATGCAAATTTATGTTGCATCGCACCACGGGATGACGTTCTTTGCACGCCATGCTGAAGGCCGGGCTGCATCATCTGACATCCTACAAATACAGCCGGCCGATCCGGCTGGGGCCGCAGGTCATCCGGCTGCGGCCGGCGCCGCACAGCCGAACGAAGATCCCGAATTATTCGCTCAAGATCTCGCCGCCGGATCATTTCCTCAACTGGCAGCAGGACCCGCACGGCAACTGGCTGGCGCGGATCGTGTTTCCCGATCCGGTCGATCATTTCAGGATCGAGGTTGATCTGCTCGCCGATCTGGACGTCATCAACCCGTTCGATTTCTTCGTCGAGCCTTATGCGGAGCACTATCCGTTCCAGTATGACGAGGGGCTCGCGGTCGATCTCGCGGCCTATTACGATGTCGAGCCGCAGGGTCCGCTGTTCAACGCGCTGGTCGCCGAATATGCGGGCTGGACCGGCCGCACCGTCGACTTCCTGGTCGAGGTCAATGCGAGGCTCCAGCAACGCATCGGCTATATCATCCGCATGGAAACGGGCGTGCAGGCGCCGGAGGAAACGCTGGAGATCGGCACCGGATCGTGCCGGGACAGCGCGTGGCTGCTGGTCCAGTTGCTGCGGCGGCTGGGCTTTGCGGCGCGGTTCGTGTCGGGCTATTCGATCCAGCTCGTGGCCGATGTCGAGCCGGTGGAGGGGCCGAAGGGCGTCACGCAGGACGTTGTCGATCTGCATGCCTGGGCGGAAGCCTATGTGCCGGGCGCCGGCTGGATCGCGCTTGACGCGACCTCGGGAATGTTCGCCGGCGAAGGGCATATTCCGCTCTGCGCGACGCCGCACTACCGCTCTGCCGCACCGATCTCTGGAGCGGCCGAGCCTGCCGAGGTCGATTTCAATTTCGCGATGACGGTGTCGCGCATCGCCGAGGCGGTGCGGATCACCAAGCCGTTCACCGACGATCGCTGGGCGGCGGTGATGGCGCTGGGCGACCGGATCGACGGTGATCTCGTCGCGCAGGACGTGCGGCTGACGACCGGTGGCGAGCCGACTTTCGTGGCGATCGAAGGCGGTGAGGAGCCGGAGTGGAACGGCGATGCCGTCGGCCCGACCAAGGCGGGCTATGCCGACAAGCTGGTGCGTGAACTTCGCGAGAAGTTTGCGCCGGGCGGACTGCTCCATCACGGGCAGGGCAAATGGTATCCCGGCGAAAGCCTGCCGCGCTGGGCCTATGCGCTCTATTGGCGCGCGGACGGCGTGCCGGTGTGGTCGAATCCAGCCCTTATCGCGAAGGAGGCAGCGGAAGGCGATATCACTGTCACCGCCGAAATGGCGTCGGAATTTCTCGACACGATGGCGAACGGGCTGGGCGTCGCCGACGCCTTCATCGCGCCGGTTTACGAGGATGTGCTCGCCTGGTCGGTGAAGGAAGCGCAGCTCCCCGAGAATACCGATCCCGAAGACCCCAAGATCGATGATCCTGAGGAACGCGCCCGGATGGTGCGCACCTTCGAGCGCGGGCTTTCCAACCCGATCGGCTATGTGCTGCCAATCCAGCGCTGGCAGGCGCGTGGCGCCAAGCCGTGGATGAGCGAGGCATGGAAGCTCAGGCGCGGCAAGCTCTACGCGGTGCCGGGGGATTCTGCGCTGGGCTATCGCCTGCCGCTAGGGTCGCTGCCCTATGTGCCGCCATCGAGCTTTCCCTACATCCATCCGCGCGACACCAGCGAACCGCGCGAGCCGCTCGCCGATTTCCGCGCCCAGCGTGAAGAGCGCGCAAACGAGGGTGCCGGATCGCTCCAGTTCGCCGAGCGAAGCTATGCGGCGGCAACGGCCGATCAGGGGCGGGTCGAGCAAGAGCTGGGCATCGACGGCGCGGTGCGCACCGCAATCACGGTCGAGCCCAAGGGCCATTATCTCTCGGTGTTCATCCCGCCGGTCGAGGCGCTCGAGGATTATCTGGAGCTGATCGCGGAGGTCGAGGCGGCGGCGGAAGCGCTCCGGACGCCGGTGCGGATAGAAGGCTATCCGCCGCCGCCTGATCCGCGCCTCAAGGTGCTGAAGGTGACGCCCGATCCGGGCGTGGTCGAAGTCAATGTCCAGCCGGCAGGAAGCTGGAAAGAAACCGTCTCGATCACCGAGACGCTCTACGATACCGCCCGGCGCAACGGGATGACCGCCGACAAGTTCATGGTCGATGGTCGCGCGATCGGCACCGGGGGTGGCAATCACCTCGTGCTGGGCGGGCCGAGCCTCAACGACTCGCCGTTCATCCGGCGGCCTGATCTGTTGAAGAGTTTCGTGCTCTACTGGCAGCGGCATCCGTCGCTTTCCTATCTCTTCTCCGGCCTATTCATCGGCCCGACCAGTCAGGCGCCGCGCATCGACGAGGCGCGGCATGATGGGCTCTACGAGCTTGAGATCGCGCTTGCGCAGGTGCTCGCGCCCGGCGAGGGCGAGATGCCGCCGCCGTGGCTGGTCGACCGGCTGTTCCGCAACCTGCTGGTCGATGTGACCGGCAATACCCATCGCACCGAGATCTGCATCGACAAGATGTTCTCGCCCGATGGGCCGACCGGGCGGCTGGGGCTGGTCGAATTCCGTGGCTTCGAGATGCCGCCGGACGCGCAGATGAGCCTTGCCCAGCAACTCGTGCTGCGCGCGATGACGGCGTGGTTCTGGCGTGAGCCGCAGCAGGGCGGGCTGGTGCGTTGGGGCACGGCGCTGCACGACCGCTTCATGCTGCCGCATTTCGTGTGGGCGGATTTCCTTGATGTGCTCGGCGATCTGCGCCGGGCGGGGTATGATTTCGATCCCAACTGGTTCGAGGCGCAGCGCCAGTTCCGCTTCCCGGTGCATGGCGCGGTCGATGCGGGCGGCGTCCAGCTTGAGATCAGCCATGCGCTTGAACCGTGGCATGTGCTGGGCGAAACCGGCGCGATCGGGGGCACCGTGCGCTATGTCGACAGCTCGACCGAACGGCTGCAGGTACGCGCCAGCGGGCTGGTCGATGGGCGGCATATCATCGCCTGCAATGGCCGCCGCGTGCCGATGACGCCGACGGGAACGAGTGGGGAGGGTGTCGGCGGTGTGCGCTACAAGGCGTGGGCGCCCGCCAACTGCCTCCATCCGAAACTGCCCGCCAACGCACCGCTGACGTTCGATGTGCTTGACGTGTGGAGCGGAAGGTCGCTCGGGGGATGCGTTTATCATGTCGCGCATCCGGGCGGACGCAATTATGATGATGTGCCGGTGAACAGCTATGAGGCGGAGGCACGGCGCAAGGCGCGCTTCCAGGATCATGGCCATACGCCGGGCGCGGCGGAGATACCGCCAGAGGAGATGCCGGGGGAATTTCCATTGACGCTCGATCTCAGGCGACCCCCGGCACGCTGATGGCGGGTGTTCGACAGGCTGCGGGGGGCAGCCGTTCCGATATGCTCGATCTCATGCTGCGCCGCTATGGAGCGGAAGCCGGCATCGGGGATCTGATGGCCCATGCGCCTGACGCGATGGTTTCGCGCTGGCGCAACATGCTGACCGCGCTGGGCGCGGGCAGCGACGGTGACTTTGCACGTCTGCAGGCACGCGCGGAACGGCAGGTGCTCGATCTTGGCATGGCCTTCCGGCTGGCGGGGGAGGATGACGAGCGCGCCTGGCCGTTGAGCCCGGTGCCGCTGCTGATCCCGGCAAGCGAATGGCAGCGGATCGAGGCGGGATTGGCGCAGCGTGCCGGGCTGCTCGATGCGATCCTGGGGGATATCTACGGTCCGCAGAGCCTGATCGCGAACGGCAATGTGCCTGCGGCGGTGGTGGCGGGCAGCCGCTCGCACTGGCGGCTGATGAAGGACGTGCCGCCGCCAAAAGGCCGCCACCTGCAGTTCTACGCCGCCGATCTCGCGCGCGGACCCGACGGCGAATGGCGGGTGCTGGCCGATTATACGCGCACGCCGACCGGTGCCGGCTATGCGCTGGAGAACCGGCTGGCGATGGCGCGCGTGACCGGCGATCTGCTCGGGCGGATGAATGTGCGCAGGCTGGCGCCGTTCTTCGCGGCGTTCCGGCAGGGGCTGGCAAGCTCGTGCGAGCGGGTCGATCCCCGCATCGCCCTGCTGACGCCGGGCCGCTTCAACCAGAGCTATGCGGAGCAGGCCCATCTCGCCCGCTATCTCGGCCTGCTGCTGGTCGAGGGCGAGGACCTCACCGTGCAGGACGATCGGCTTTATGTGCGCACGATTGAGGGGATCAAGCGGATCGATGCGCTTTGGCGGCGGATGGACACCAATCTTCTCGATCCGCTGGCGTTTGATGCGCGTTCCAAGATCGGCGTGCCGGATATCTTCGACGTGATCACGCGCGGGAACATCGTCATCGCCAACTGGCCGGGCGCGGGAGTGGTGGAAAGCCCGGCGTTCGGCGCTTTCATGCCGCAACTCGCCCACGCCTTGCTGGATAGCGACCTGCTCTTGCCCAATATCGCGACCTGGTGGTGCGGGCAGCCGGGTGAACATGATTATGTGCTCGCCAATCTCGCCGCCCTGGCGGTTGCGCCGGCTTTCGGCGAGGGCGTGCCGGGGCTGGAGGATGGACGCGGGCATATCGGAGCGCGGCTTGACGACGCCCACCGCGCGGCGCTGTTCGATGCCATGGAGCGGCGGCCGATGGATTATGTCGGGCAGGAGCTGGTCCAGCTTTCGACGACGCCGGCGATCGTCAACGGCGCGCTGGCGCCGCGCCCGTTCGTGCTGCGCGCGTTCGTGACTCGCGACGCGAATGGTGAATGGCGGACAATGCCGGGCGGCTTCGCACGCCTGGCCGATCATGGCGATATCCGCGCGGTGCTGATGGGCGAGGGGGACATGTCCGCCGATGTCTGCATCGTCTCGGATACGCCGGAAGCAGCCGTGTCGCTGCTCGACACCAGCCCGTCGCCGCCGATCCGGCGGGTGGCGGGAACG